>ERZ651108.32-NODE-32-length-67061-cov-8.825598_pt1 | contig 67061 bp, 59 predicted proteins | sample MGYA00512173_ERZ651108 | MGnify/ENA metagenome assembly ERZ651108 | reverse complement strand
CTACCGTTAAGGTAGGCTTTTTTTGTTATTCTTCGAAATGAATCGCACCACTTTCATCTACACGAACAGACGCTTTCTCTAACATCTCTCCATTTGAATTGAAATAGTAGTACGCATCACCAATCTTGCGAACTTCTTTAGATACCATGTCACCATTGTATTCAGTGCAGTAGTACCATTTGTCAAAGTAACGAATCCAACCAGTCTTCATCTCTCCGACGTTGTTGAAGAAGTACCACTTGCCGTCGATTTTATGCCAACCGACAGCCATATATCCTCCTGGTTTCAACCAATACCAATACCCTTCGTCATCCTTGAACCAAGTGTTTTCGAGAATATATCCATTGGCATCAAATCTGAACCAATTATCATCAATCTTCTTCCATTGATTTTTAGGGTAAGAACCGTCCTGGTTACGATACCACCAACCTGCGTCATCCTTAACCCAACCTTCTTTTACTTCTTCTGCCATTTCAGGCCCTCCTTTTTAAGTCCGAGTGGACTGATATCCTTGGCTTTTAACGTCATCAAAGTTCGGACAATATAAAAACCGCATCGAATCCGACACGGTTTATAGCAATTTACAATGATTTATAGCAGTCTATTCCTGCTAGTCAAGATGCTGGATCACCTACTTTCTGTTTTTGAACCCTTTGTTTAAATTTTTCATAAACAAAAAGATGAAAGATACTAGCAATAAGAATACCAACCACCCGAAAGCAATCAGCACCCATTCCCAAATAAACATATTTTTACTTCTTTCTGAGTACAAAAAAAACACTTAGATTTCTCTAGGTGCTTTTGATTGTTAATAAGCAAATTCAAGTTTTGGTTTTATATCTTGATAAAGTTTTAAAATTTCAGGAGGAGTATCTTCACGGAAGATAAACTGTTTCTTTCCTGAAATAGTTTTATCGCCAACAATCCAGTGGCGGATTTGTTTTGTAAAAATCAAAACTTCTTTACTAGGCATAGCCATTACTTCCATGATAGAACCTCCTTGACTTTATTTAACAGATTTGTGTCTGTAACCTTATCTCCCAATACCCCGACTTCAGCAACCAGCTCATTGATGTTATTGTTGTAAAATGCAATAGCTGCATTATCGCTAATGCTATAAAGATAATTATAGTCATGTTTCAATTGTTCCTTGACATACGATACTAATGGGGAATTCAATTCAGACATTGCTTGTTCGACACTATTATACCGTTTTTGTTGGCTTTGTAAAATGCTTTAGCAGAATCCCAATCTAACTCCTTTCTGAGTACAAAAAAAGCACTTAGATTTCTCTAGGTGCTTAAATAACGAATTGCATTTTTATATTTTTCAACACGCTCGCGGTCTGTATCAGAAACAGATTTTAAACGTGATAAATCTGAGTTATGTTTCAAGTCTGCAAGTTTTACAACTCTTGCTAAATTATTTGATTTAACTTTTTCAAGATATTCTTGATAACTTTGACCTTTTTTCTTTGTCAATATTTGTATTGCCGTAACAACTTCGTTTGGCAAGCCAGCTATCAGCAAATCATCGGCAGTTACATCGCTATCTTCAATTACATCGTGCAGTATAGCCGCAGCCTTTTCCTGTTCAGTCGTGACTTGGCTAGCTACATATAGCGGATGTTGTATGTAATCAACACCTGCTTTATCCACTTGACCTGCATGTGCTTTTTTAGCGATAGCTAAGGCAATATCAATCATGCTACCACCATCCTATCAATATAAGCAAATGCCTCGCTTTCTGAAATTTCTTCAAAATCTGTGAAGTCACCAAAAAATATACGGACATACCAAGATTCGTTTTCTGTCCAACCTTTTTCTACGCTATATACCGATGTCTCACCTTCACTATAGCGTACAATTTGAGGATGTTCTGTTTTTATGAAAAAATATTTTGTTTCCATACTATTCCACCCTTTCTATATTTTTCGGCACTTTCAATGTTTTACTCAATTTTACCATTTCAGCATCAAGTTTATGTCTCTCTGCTTTAGTTGTTGAGGATAGCCTACGTTTTTCGTACAACTCATGTAACGGACCATTCTTTAAATCAAAACTTTCTTGAGTATGATACTGCATTTCAAAGTTGATACCATCTTTTTCAATAACTGTATTCACGCCTTTATATGGTCCATTTGTTATCCAAGTGTTTTTTACTTTTACAACTCGATACCCCTCTGCAATAAGTTTTTGCTTCATCTTGGAATACTCTTCTGTAAAAGTGTCGGAATCGAAAATGGTTGTGTACCTCAAAGCATCGTTAATTTTACTTGCAGCCTCAGCCGAGCTTATATTTTCAACCTGGCTATCTGCTGTAATTTTACGAGCTAACGACTCAGCTGTCTTCTTTCGAAATTCAAGACCAGCCAATTGATTTTCTCCAGCAATCCGTTGCATATCGCTTGTAATTTTCGGCTCGGCTTTCGAAATATTAGACAACAGTTGCCCGCTATAGAATCTTGCTTTAGTTTCCCTTGTATCTTGATCGTACATCTTTTCTTTATCTTTCGCAAGATACTTGCTAGGTACTGTCGTACATCGACAATTCGGCTGGAACGGTGGTGCGTTCAATGCTGGCACCAACTCAGATACTTTGAATATTTTTCCATTGAATGCTTGACAGATATGACACGCTTTTAATTCAGTCATAACTTCAAATTCTTCAACACCGTTCGTTTCATAGTTCGATTTCTGAGCCTCTGAATATACCCTTGCTGATTCTGTCACTGCTAACCGTCTAGCGTAGCCATAGGAAACATCAAACTCTTTTTTAAGATTGTTAATCAGAACGTTTGTGCCTTTACCTCTCAAAACGGTATCGGCAACACCTTTCTTGACAATGTCTCTTAATTCGTTCTGTCTTTTCCAAATTCTAGACGACCACGACGCGGCTTACAACATAGACCGCGCTACAAACATTGTTTTGTAGCGTTTTTTATGCACAAAAAAGCCCCGAGATTGCTCTCGGGGCTTTTCGTCAAACTTTAGAAGTGATCACCTAGGTGAGATTATTCTTCTTCGTCCTCTTTTTTCTTGCCAGTCGCAAGTAATCCTAAACCTGCAAGGAGTGACATGCTTGCTGCATTGAAGACTGCTGATAAGTCTTCCACACCTGTGTTCGGTAATTCTGGTTTACCTGGAGTTGGAGGTGTTTGAGGAGGTGTATTTGGTGTGTTTGGAGGAGTTACTGTGTTATTGAACTCAGTATCTTCTGGTAATCCAGCCACAGCCGTTAATACTTTACCGTCTTTCGCTACAGTTACAGTGACAGTCGCAACCATTGTATCGTAAGTTACGCCTTCTTCTGTTCCTTTCACTTCTTCAACAGTGTAAGTGTAAACTCCTTCTTCGCCTCTCTTGAATGTTAAGGCAGAGAATTTAATCTTACCGTCGGCATCGTTTGTTACTGTTTCGATGACATTTCCATCTTTGTCTTTAAGTACAAAGCTGAATTCGCCATCTTTCAGTGGACGACCTTCAAGTCTCTTAGTGAATTCGAATTCCACTTTTGTTGGGATGTTAACAACACGAGTTTCAGTTGGTTTTTCTGGTTTTTCAACTGATTTCTTAGTTGGATCGTATTGGTGAACTGTTTGACTCGCAGTATTTTCGATATCTACGCCATCTTTAGCAGTTTCTTTGATTGTCGCAACAATATCAAATTTATAGTAGCGACCGAATGCGAATTTAGTAGTATCTAATACTTTAGTATCTTCAGCATCACCTAAAGATTTCGTTAAATCAGCTTTAGAAGTTGCTGTAATTACGCCATTTTCAACTTTGATGTCGAATTTAGCAGTTACATCTTCACCAGTTACGCTGTCGTAAGCTTTAATATTCGCCACATCAACCGTTAAGTTTTCTTCATCGTAGTTATCTGTGATTCCTACTGATTGGATGTAATCTTTGTTGTTTGCGTCAAATTTAGTTGTATCTAACCAAACTTGGTAAACCACTTTGTCACCCTTCTTAAGTGTTGAAGTATTGATATTTTCAGCTTCGTTGTTGTCAGCTTTATCCGCATAAGGATCTGCTTTTGTATCTGTTACAGCATCTGTCAACTCAGCGTCGTCATCTACTAACTTGTCGCCAGTAGTGTCGAATTTCTCAGTCTTCACAACGAATTTCTTAGGTTGGAATTCAGGTGTTTCTGGAGGAGTTACTGTGTTGTTGAACTCTTTATCAGCTGCATCTGTTACTTTCGTTACAAGGATCTTAGCAGTTCCATCGTAAGAAACTTCAACAGAGATTTCAGCTTTCATTGTATCGTAAGTTACTGTCGCATCTGTTCCAGCTACTTCTTCTACAGTGTATTTATGAGTTCCTTCGTCACCCTTCTTGAATTCAATCTTACTGAATTTAATCTTACCGTCTTTATCATTCTTCACAGTTTCGATTTCAGTACCTTCTGCATCTTTCAATACGAAGCTGAATTCGCCAGCTGCTAATTCGCGACCTTCAAGTTTCTTAGTGAAGTCAAATTCTACTTCGATCGGAACTTGGTTGACACGTTTTTCAGTTGGTTTTTCAGGAGTCTTAACTGTCTTAGACGTTGGGTCATATTGGTGAACGATTTGTGTTGCAGTATTTTCGATTTGTGAACCGCCAGCTACATCTTCTTTCACTGTTGCTACGATATCAAATTTATAGTAGCGACCGAATGCGAATTTCTCAGTATCAATTACTTGAGTATCTTCTGCATCGCCTAAAGATTTCGTTAATGAAGCTTTAGATGTCGCTTTAATGACGCCATCTTCAACTGTGATGTCGAATAAATCAGTTACATCTGCACCAGTCTTGCTGTCGTATGCTTTCACGTTCGCTGCTTCAACTGTTAATTTCGCTTCATCGTAATCGTCAGTAATACCAACTGATTGGATGTTTTGTTTTTCAGTGAAGTTATTCGTATCTAACCATACTTGGTAAACTAATTTATCTCCACGTTTAACAGTCTTCGTATTTAAGTTTTCAGCTTCGTTGTTGTCTGTACCGTCCGCATATGGATTAGCATTTGTTTCTGTAACAGCGTCTGTTAACTCTTTATCGTCATCTGCTAACTTGTCGCCAGTAATGTCGAATTTCTCATCTTTCACAACAAATTTCTTAGGTTGGAATTCTGGAGTTTCTGGAGGAGTTACTGTATTGTTGAACTCTTTATCAGGAGCATCTGTCACTTTTGTGATTAACGCTTTAGCGGTTCCGTCATATTTCACTTCAAGAGTTACTTCAGCTTTCATCTTATCGTAAGTCACTGTTCCGTCTGTTCCAGCTACTTCTTCGATAGTGTACTTGTAAGTACCCGCTTGATCTTTGTTGTACTCGATTGCTTTGAACTTAACGTTTCCGTCTACATCGTTCTTCACAGTCTCGATTTCAGTTCCTTTGGCATCTTTCAATACAAATGTAAACTCATTTTCTTTCAACTCACGGCCTTCAAGTTTCTTAGTGAAGTTAAATTCTACTTCGATTGGAACGTTGATAACACGTTTTTGAGTTGGTTTTTCAGGAGTTACCACTGATTTACTTGTTGGATCGTATTGGTGAACGATTTGTGTTGCAGTATTTTCGATATCTGCCCCGCCAGTTACGTCTTCTTTTACAGTCGCAACAATATCAAATTTATAGTAACGTCCGAATGCGAATTTAGTTGTGTCTAATACTTGAGTATCTTCTGCATCGCCTAAAGATTTTTGTAATGAAGCTTTAGATGTTGCTTTAATGACGCCATCTTCAACTGTGATGTCGAATAAATCAGTTACATCTGCACCAGTCTTGCTGTCGTATGCTTTCACGTTCGCTGCTTCAACTGTTAATTTCGCTTCATCGTAATCGTCAGTAATACCAACTGATTGGATGTTTTGTTTTTCAGTGAAGTTGTTTGTGTCTAACCATACTTGGTAAACCACTTTAGAACCACGTTTAACAGTCTTCGTATTTAAGTTTTCTGCTTCGTTGTTTGTAGTCTTATCAGCATATGGATTTGCGTTTGTATCCGCAACTTCATCTGTTAACTCATCGTCGTCATTCATTAACTTGTCGCCAGTGATGTCATATTTTTCTTCAGTTAAAATGAACTTCTCTGGTTTGAAGTTTGGAGCATTTGGAGGAGTTACTACGTTGTTGAACTCTTTATCAGGAGCATCTGTTAGTTTTGTGATTAATGCTTTAGCAGTTCCGTCATATTTCACTTCAACAGTAACTTCAGCTTTCATCTTATCGTAAGTAACTGTTGCGTCAGATCCAGCAACCTCTTCGATAGTGTATTTGTATGTTCCAGCTTGGTTTTTGTTGAATGCTAAAGCTTTGAACTTAACGTTTCCGTCTTTATCGTTCTTCACTGTTTCGATTTCAGTACCTTCTGCATCTTTCAATACAAAGCTGAACTCTTGTTCTTTCAATGTACGGCCTTCAAGTTTCTTAGTGAAGTTGAAGTCAACTGTCACAGGAACGCTGATCACACGTTTTTGAGTTGGTTTTTCAGGAGTCTTAACAGTCTTAGATGCTGGATCGTATTGGTGAACGATTTGCGCTGCTGTATTTTCAATATCTGAACCAGCAACAACATCGTCTTTAACAGTTGCTACGATATCAAATTTATAGTAGCGACCGAATGCGAATTTCTCAGTATCTAATACTTGTGTATTTTCAGCATCGCCTAAAGATTTTTGTAATGAAGCTTTAGATGTTGCAGTGATCACGCCATTTTCAACTGTAATATCAAATAAATTCGTTACTTCTGCGCCAGTCTTGCTGTCGTAAGCTTTGATGTTCGCTTTGTCTACAGTTAATTTAGCTTCATCGTAGTTATCTGTAATTCCTACAGATTGGATGTTTTGAGCTGCAGTGAAGTTGTTTGTATCTAACCATACTTGGTAAACAACTTTGTCACCACGTTTAACAGTCTTCGTATTTAAGTTTTCTGCTTCGTTGTTGTCTGTTCCATCTGCGTATGGGTTTGCATTTGTTTCAGCATACTCGTCTGTTAACTCGTTATCGTCATCCATTAATTTATCACCAGTTACATCGAATTTTTCTTTTGTAACGATGAATTTCTCTGGTTGGAATTCAGGAGTTGTTGGAGGTGTAACAGTGTTGTTGAACTCTTTGTCTGGAGCGTCTGTTACGTTCTTAATTAACGCTTTAGCAGTTCCGTCATAAGAAACTTTAACTGTTACTTCCGCTTTCATCTTATCGTAAGTTACTGTCGCATCTGTTCCAGCTACTTCTTCGATTGTATATTTGTGAGTTCCCACTTGATCTTTAGTGAATTCAAGTGATTTGAATTTCACGTTTCCATCTTTGTCGTTCTTCACAGTTTCGATTTCAGTACCTTTTGCATCTTTCAATACAAAGCTGAACTCTTGGTCTTTCAACGTACGACCTTCAAGTTTCTTAGTGAAGTTGAAGTCCACAGAAACTGGTATATTCACAACACGTTTTTGCGTTGGTTTTTCTGGTTTTTCAACAGTATTGTTGTGTGGATCGTATACGTGAACGATTTGGCTTGCTGTATTTTCGATATCGATACCATCTTTAACAGTTGTTTTGATAGTTGCAGCGATATCAAATTTATAGTAACGGCCGAATTCGAATTTAGTTGTGTCGATGACGCTGTTTTCATTTACAAATTCTGCTTTAGAAGTTGCACTGATTTTACCGTCTTCTACTTTAATATCGAATTTAGAAGTTACATCTGCACCAGTTACGCTATCGTAAACTTTAATTCCATCTGTAGTCACATCTAATTTGTCTTCTTCGTAATCGTCAGTGATTCCAACATATTGGATGTTTTGGTCTGCAGTGAATTTAGTTGTATCTAACCATACTTGGTAGTAGAATTTGTCACCTTTTTTAAGTGTCTTACCGTTGATGTTTTCTGCTTCGTTGTTTGTTGATTTGTCAGCATATGGGTTTGCATTTGTTTCTGCTACTTCATCTGTTAACTCATTATCATCGTCCATTAGTTTGTCGCCAGTGATATCGAATTTTTCTTTATTCACAACGAATTTCTCTGGTTTGAACTCTGGAGTTGTTGGCGGTGGAGTTACTTTGTTGTTGAACTCTTTGTCATCCGCGCCAGTAGCGTTTCCGCCTTCTGAAGCATAAGTTGTTACTGTTGTTAATACGTGACCAGATTTAGACACTGTAACAGTAATGTTCGCTTTCATTGTATCGTAGTCCATACGATCTTCTTTTGTCGCTGGGATTACTTCTTCAACAGTATATTTGTGAACGCCGACTTTAGTCTTGTCATAGTTTAATGCTGTAAATGTAACGTTACCGTCTGCATCGTTTTTCACAGTTTCGATTTCGTTACCTTCTGCATCTTTCAATACAAAGCTGAACTCTTTATCTTTCAATGGACGACCTTCTAATTTCTTAGTGAAGTCGAATTTAGTTGATACTGGAGGTACCACAAAGTTGTTGAACTCTTGGTCGTCAGCTTTAGAAGTTTCGCCGCCTTCCGCAGAGTACGTTACTTTAGTTTTCAATACGCCAGCAGCATCTTGAGTAACTTCAACTGTCATAGTGATTTCCATTGCATCGTAATCAACGTTCGCATCAGAACCTGCTTTTTCTGTAATCTTGTACTTGTAAGTACCAGGTTTATTGAATGTTAATTCGCTGAATGAAACTTTACCGTCAGCATTTTGAACTGTTTCTTCGTGTCCATCTGGAGAAGATTTTTGTTCTTTAATTGTGAAGCTGAATTCGCCGTCTACTAAGTTACGACCTTCTAAACTTTTCTTGAATTCAGGTTTCACTTTAACTGGTTCAATCTTTTCATAGTAGTAAACACGTGGTTTGTATGGTGCTAATGAGTTAAGTAAGTCAACATTAATACCGATACCACCTACACCGTCTTCTAATTGTTGATTTGAAGAATTATGTCCGATTCCATCCCCTAAGAAAGGTACGAATACTGTTTTATACGGTGTATATCCTGCTGCTGTTTGGAATCCAAAATTAACTTCTTTACCATTAGGATAATTTTTGAGAGGAATTGTAGTAAGAGGACTCTTAACATAAGCTAATTCCTCTGTATTATTACTTCCTGGTTTAATTGGTTTTGTTTCGGCAATTAGCATATATCCATCAGTACTCAAAGTACCATCAGAACGTTTACTTTGTTGTTTAGGATCTAAAAGATATACACGAACTACAACTGAACCGTCTTCGCCAACTACCTCTTTAATACGTTTAATACCAAAACGGTCAGCGTCCATGAATTTAGTTCCAACTACATACGGACGAGAAACAACCCCTGTTGTTGCATCTGGGTCAATCGTTTGATATAAACGATAACCTTCAAATTGACGTTCGCCTGAAGCGTTGAAGTTTTGTCCTTCCATAGCTTTTAGTGTGTAAGAAGCTAATTCCACTTCGTTTCCATTTGGTTTATATGATTGTGTAGCAGTTTCTGTACGGCCTGCTTGATAAGTTGGGTTTGATTTGTCTACAACACGATAGTATGTTGCATTATCAACTACTGTAGGAATCTTACCATTTGTATCAGTAATTGTACGTCCTTCATAAGCTGGTTCTACAGCGTTAAAAATATCCGTACTAGTACGTGAATTCATCACGTCAGAGAATAATTTCTTCTTCGCACGGTCTTCAGGAGTATCCCCTGATTTATTTTCATAAGATTTAATTACAGGATCGATATCATAGTGATATTGGATAAACGGAGCAGTTGAGTTCACTGCACCCTTACCTTCTGTAAACACCCCTACAAGTGTCATTTGTGAATTTGAAGCTTGAGATGTTTTTTGGAATGAAACATCCCCACTTGTTTTATTGATTTTCTTTGTTTCAAGAACTGTGTTCGTATTCTTATCTACTAATTCAAGAGTTACTTCTTCAGAAGTATCAAATGGTTTAGACGCACGAACATAGTAATTCACACCGTAGCGTTCATTAAATCTAGTTAAATCTACTACGTGGAAAGTGTAACCTGAAGTCGCTTTTTTGTAGCTAGCATCTGAAATATCACGTGATTTTACAGTTGCCCCGTTAGGGTTTGACATGTCAGGAGTTACTGTTTCGCCAGCTTTAAGAGTTGTTTCAACATCTACTGGAGAGTTGTCGCTTCCTTGTGAAGCTGCACGACGAGAACGTGTTCTTGAAGTTTCCTCTGCTGCCGTTGCTGCTGTTGTTGTTTCTTCAGAAGGTGCATACACTGTGTTAAATTGTAGCGTGCATTGGCATGGTGTGGGTTGTTTCGCAGTGCGTTTTTGTATGCTTCTATAGCTTTTTGGTAGTTTTTCTTAGCCTGATACACAGTTCCCATATTATGGAAAGCACTAGAAAGACGTGCCTTATTAGTTTCGTTTTTCGTGGCTAAGGTATAGTTTTGCAGAGCCAAAGAGTCTTTGTGCTGTGCCTGCATGGCACAACCTAAGTTGTAAGCAGCTATTGCATTGTGTGCATTAGCGGCAAGAGCTTTGCGAAAATTCACCTCTGCCACCCCGTATTTTTTGGTTGCAAAGGCTGCGTTACCCCTTCTTATGTATTGCCTATCGGTCTGTGCTGTTGCTGTAAGTATGGCAAAAGCTAGACAAAGCAATATGTATAGTCTTCTATTCATTTATTTTTTTGTAAACAAATTTATACGATTGAACAGCAAATTTTGGCGTTCCATTATCAGAGCTTCGGCTATTAGCAACAGCAAAACAATAGCTGCTATGGCTGGAAACTGTTCTGCATAGTCGCTATATGATACACTTTCTATTTCGCCGTGTTGCATTTTTGCTATCTCGTTGTCGAGCATTTGTTCTGCTCCAGTAGTGTTATCAACGTGTATATACATACCTTTCCCTGCCTCGGCAAGCTTTTTACACATATCTTCGTTGAGCTTTGTCATTACAGTTCCACCATTTTTATCTTGCAAATAGCTACCATTTCCCATTGGAATGGGTGCTCCTTGTGTAGAACCTATGCCGAGAACAAACACACGTATGCCAGCTTGTTGTGCCTTTCGTGCCATTTCTTCGGCTCCACCTTCGTGATTTTCGCCATCGGTTATAATGATAATGGCTTTACCAAACTTGCTGTTTTGTGTGAAACTATGCATAGAAAGGTCGATAGCTTTACCTATATCGGTGCCTTGTGTGCCTATTAACGATGGGCTAATGTTATCTAAAAACATTTTCGCTGATACGTAATCGGACGTGATTGGTAGTTGTACGAAGGCATCACCAGCAAATACTACGAGTCCAATTTTATCGTTTGTGAAACGGTTTAATAGGTCTTCTACCAGTCGTTTGCTCCGTTCTAATCGTGAGGGAGCTACGTCTTCGGCTAACATAGAGTTGCTTATGTCCATTGCTATCATAGCTTCTATGCCCTCGCGCTTATCTTTCGATAGCTTAGTTCCCATCTGCGGACGTGCCACAATAACCACAATGAGTGCCAAAGCTACCTCCATAACATAGAATTTTAGTAATGGTCGATATTTAGAATAGCCAGGAACGAGTTGCCGAAGCAGTTCTTTATCGCCAAAACGGTCCATACGTTTGCGGCGCTTTAAAGCCCAAACGTGGTAGACTATTGCTAATAATGGTATCAGCAAAAGTAGCCATAAGTATGTAGGATTAGCAAATCTGAACATTCTTTCTATATTTCTTGTTCGTTGGAACCATAATTCTTACATTGCAAAAGTACCCTTTTTGCATTGCAAAAGTACCCTTTTTGGTCTGCAAAAGTACCCTTTTTGCATTGTAAAAGTACCCTTTTTGCATTGTAAAAGTACCCTTTTTGCATTACAAAAGTACCACTTTTACTTTTCGGAACTATTGTTATTGTTCTTCAGAACTATTATTCATATACTTTACTACTAATATTTTCTTTTTCTCTGAACGCATTTTGTTTGTTAAGGAATGCGTTTAAACACTGTTATTCTCAGCACTATTTCTACAAAGAACACCAGCAATGCCAACATAGCAAATGGCATATAGGCTTCGTATCGCCTACCATACGATTTTGCATCGAGCCTTGTTTTCTCTAACTTATCTATATCTTTGTATATCTGAGAGAGTTCGTTTCTGCTTTGTGCACGGTAGAATTCGCCATCGGTTTGTATAGCAATGTTCTGCAAAGTCTTGTAATCTATATCGCCAACCAGGTGTCCTTGTGCATCTTTTCCATCTGTTCCAAGTCCGATGGTGTACACACGAATACCAAATTTCTTAGCTATTGCAGCAGCAGTTAGTGGCGATATGTCGCCCACATTGTTGCTTCCGTCTGTTAAAAGTATCACTACTTTGCTTTTTCCCTTCACGTTTTTAAGACGTCCAACGGCATTTGCCAGTCCCATACCTATAGCAGTACCATCTTGAATGAGTCCTGTTGTAGACAAATCGCCCCTTACTGCACCCAAAAGATTAAGCAACGAGGTGTGATCGGTGGTCATTGGACACTGTGTAAATGCCTCTCCTGCAAAGATAGTAAGCCCTATATTGTCGTTTGGACGCGAGCTAATAAACTCTCTCGCTACGGCTTTTGCGGCTTCAATGCGGTTGGGTTCAACATCATCGGATAGCATACTGGCAGATACATCGAGGGCTAACATAATGTTAATACCCTCTACCTGTTCGTTATCGATGGGGTTATTGGTTTGCGGACGAGCCAAAACCACCACTATTAGAGCGTAAACCACGCAGCGTAAAAGCATTGGCAGATGCGCTAAACGCACCTTCCAGCTTCTCGGAGTGTGCTGAAAGGTGAACGTATTGCTCATTCTCATTGTGGGTTCGCTCTTTTTTCTATACAAGAAATACCATATTATATAAGGTATAAGGAGCAAAAGCAGCAATAAGTATTCTTTGTTTGCAAATTCCATTTTGCTTTTTACGTTTTTTAATTCAACAATTCTGCAATGCCCCATACGGCGATAGTGGCACACGCTATGGCGGCTATTATGGCACCATACTTACACCAACGTAGTATGTTGCGTATGCGTTGGTTGCGCTTTTCCTCCGTTTCGGTATCGGTAGGTTGTGGCGTTTTCGGTGGCTGATAGCCGTTTTTGGTTTCTTCTATATAGTCTACCACGTTTCCGAGGTAGTAGTTCTTTTCGTTGTTTTGTGTAGAATACTTAGCAAATTTTACCAAGTCGGCAGTGGCAAACACCTGTTCTAGTTCGGCATTTGTTTCGTTATTGCTTTTCTGTCGAAGTGTTTCTACTATGTCGGCAGACGTCATTTCCTTCGCTTTTATGCCAAAACGGTCTTCCAAATACTGTCGTAACACATCCGTAAGTGCTGTATAATAAGCCTTCTGATCGGGATTTTCGCTATTGTTATATTGCGTTTTCACCTGTTCTATGGCTTGCATAGCCTTCTCGTGTGGCAGCAAATTGCGCATTTGTTGGCGTGGTTTTGCCAATGGTTTCTTGCTTTTCAGCCTGCGATGTATGGTGTATGCTACTATCAGAAGCACCAAAGCGAGCACACAAAGAGCTATATAGGGCAACCATTCGCTTAGCAAGAAAGGTGGTCTTTGCACCCCATCGGCTGGTTTTGCTGGTGCTGTTGCGGCTGTATCTACCTTACTTTGCGTTACATTAAAGGCGAGTTTGTTTGTAGTATAGTTCTTTCCGTCTACCTGTATGGTAACAGCTGGCAGGTTATAGTGCCGAGCATCCCATGCTGTAAGCGTTCGTTTGAATGTTAAGGTATACGCATTGCCGTTGTGCGTAGTATCTATGCGTTGTTCCATAACCTCTATTCCGTGTGGCACATTGGTGGTATCGGCAAAGTGTTGGTATACCACTCGTGCTCCTTTTGGCGCATCTACGGTGATGTTCCAATGGGTTCGTTCGCCTATAAGTATCTTTGTTGAATCCAAAGAGGCGTTCACGCGCACTTGTGCAGTGGCTGTTATAGCTAATAGAGCTATGGTTATGGTTGCTAAAAACTTCTTCATTAGCTTCGTTGAGCAAACAGTATCATTAGTTTTTTAACGTAGTCATCGTTTGTTGCAACAGATATATTGTCTACGTTTGTCTTTGTAAATATAGCTTGCAATTGGCATTGTAGCTTGTTCCAATTGGCTTTATAGGCATTCCGAAGCTTAGCGCTGCTGGTATCAACAAGCATTTCGTGGCCTGTTTCAGCATCGCAAACCTTCATTAATCCTACGTTTGGTAGTTCCTTAGCACGCCTATCGTACACCTGCACAGCTATTACATCGTGTTTCCGATTGGCTATTTGGAGCACGTGTTCGAAGTCGGATCGCACATAAAAGTCGCTCAAAACGAATGCCGTACAGGTGTGTTTTACCACACGAGTAAGGAACTCTAAGGCGGCATTAATATCGGTTTTTTTGCTTTCGGGCTCAAAATTGAGCATCTCGCGTATGATATATAGAATGTGTTTTCGTCCTTTTTTGGGTGCTATATACTTCTCTATGCGGTCCGAAAAGAATATTACGCCTATCTTATCGTTATTCTGTATGGCTGAAAAAGCGAGTGTTGCAGCTATTTCTGTTGCCATATCTCTTTTTGTTCGTTGCGTTGTTCCGAAGTCTAACGACCCACTTACGTCTATAAGAAGCATAACGGTGAGTTCTCGTTCTTCTTCAAACACTTTCACAAAAGGTTTATGAAAGCGTGCCGTAACGTTCCAATCGATGTCGCGAACATCGTCGCCGTACTGGTATTCGCGCACCTCTGAGAAGGCCATACCTCGCCCTTTAAAGGCTGAATGGTATTGTCCTGCGAAGATATTCTGACTAAGACGGTGTGTCTTAATCTCTATCTTTCTCACCCTACTGAGTATTTCGGTGGCGTTCATTTGTTATCCTTCTTTTGCCGTTATGGCACTTGTATGTTGTTAATGATATCGCTTACTATTCCTTCGGTGGTAGTATTGCTTGCCTCTGCCTCGTACGACAGACCGATACGGTGGCGTAAAACATCGTGTGCAACAGCTCTTACGTCTTCTGGAACTACGTATCCTCTACGCTTAATAAAGGCGTACGCGCGTGCAGCTTTAGCCAAATTGATGCTGGCACGTGGACTTCCGCCGAATGTTATCATTTGTTTTAGTTTGCCTAATCCATAACGTTCGGGATAGCGAGTGGCAAAAACAATGTCGGCAATATATTGTTCTATCTTCTCGTCTATATATACTTCGCGCACCACACTACGTGCTTCGATAATGTCGTCGGCAGATATTAGTGCTGGAGCTGTGGGCAAATGTTCGCTAAGATTCTCGCGAATAATGCGCTTTTCCTCGTCTATTGTTGGATAATCTATTACTACTTTCAACATAAAACGGTCTACCTGAGCTTCTGGAAGCATATATGTTCCTTCTTGTTCTATAGGGTTTTGCGTTGCCATTACCATAAATGGATTTGGCAAACTGAAGGTTTCGTCGCCAATAGTTACTTGGTGTTCTTGCATTGCTTCTAATAATGCACTCTGAACTTTAGCTGGTGCACGGTTAATTTCATCGGCTAAGACGAAGTTTGCAAATACTGGTCCCTTCTTAACTAAGAACTTTTCCTCCTTCTGCGAGTATATTTGGGTACCCACTACATCGGCTGGAAGAAGGTCAGGAGTAAACTGTATGCGACTGTATTTGGCATTTATAAGTTGCGAAAGTGTTTTTATTGCAAGGGTTTTAGCCAATCCCGGTACACCCTCAAGGAGTATATGTCCATCGCTAAGCAGACCTATCAGCAGGGAATCTATTAGGTGTTGTTGCCCTACTATTACCTGATTCATTCCTGTAACTAGGTTTGTTACAAATCCACTCTTCTGTTCTATTCGTATATTTAGCTCACGAATATCTATAGCTTCTGCCATAATTTCTTTTGTTTTACTACTTTCTTTTAATATTTACGCAAAAGTACTACATTATACTCGGATATGTATCAGGTTACTATCTAAATTATATTAAAAAACACTTTTAAGCTTTATAAATCACGAAACTTTGATAAAAATCGCATAAAGAGTAACAAATATAGACTAAGAATTGCCTCTAATGTATTTTCGTTCCTATTCTGTTGTGTTGCAATAGTATGGTTTTCGCAGTGTGAATGTGGCATTTTTTTGTGCTATTCGTTGCGTTGTTGGCAGACCGATAACAACGTTATGGCAAAACACAAGCTGCTGTAGGGGCCGATTTATCGTGCCCGCATATATGAAAACACCCACAAAATGAGGAACGAATATACGTGTGTGGCGATTTGAATATACGTATTTTAAAATGTGGACATACGTGTGCGATGAAATGAATATATGGATTTGATAATGTAAAAATGTATATTTGGTTATGCAAGGACACGGGCACGATGAATCGGCCCCTACGCCTGGCGGTGTGTTCGTTAGGTGTTTCGTGGTGTGTTCGCAGCGTTATTGGCAGTCCGTCAGCTGCTGTAGGGGCCGATTTATCGTGCCCGCATATATGTAAACAACCACAAAATGGTAACGAACATACACAGATTTCGTAATAAGGGGATACGGGCACGATAAATCGGTCCCTACGCCTAACGGAATGAATGTGGGGCGTTTCGGGAGTGTTTGTGGGGTGTTTCGGGAGTGTTCATTGGGTATTCACAGAACATTCGCAACGTATTGGTTCTCTGTATGTTACATACTCATCATGCAAAAGCATGGTTTTTGCAATGCAAAAGTATGGTTTTTGGCGTACAAAAGTATGGTTTTTGCAATGCAAGAAGTGGGTTTTTGGAATTCGAATACAGGGTTATTGCAAAACGTTGATGTATAAATAATGGGATATAACTCTATGGTTGGCTATTTGTTTCGGGGGCTGAACAACTGTAACTAATGTATAATTTCTTTGCGTCTTCGTTTTCTTTTAAAACGTACATTGTACTTGGTGCTACGTTGAAGTCCATATAAACGGAATATAAATGGACGATAGTTTTGCCCGATCGCTTTTGTATATCAAAACAAAACTCGTGTTTTCCTGGCACAACAAGGGTGCTTTTATCGTAAAAAAACGCCTTTCCTTTGGCATCTTTCACGCCATCTAACTTTCCTATATGCAGCCGACGAATGGATTTTATCCACGAAGTTGGAGTGTCGAAAACCATTATTGCATAGTTAGAATGCTTGTTTATCCAGCGTTTTAACTGCAAAAACTTTATAAGAGCATTGGCAAAAACAACCACTATACATACTAAAATGTAAAGGCTAAAGCTACTAAACAAAGACGGTTCCGACGTTATATACAGGTAAAGAAAGTAGGCTACGCTTATAATAGTAGCTCCACCGAATATCATTAGTTCGGTTATGGCTATGCGCAAAGGATTATACCACCGGTTGAGATGCCAGTTTTTGCGACTTTGTAAGATATTGATGACAACGAATGGGAGTAGCCAGAAAGTTAGAAAAAACCAAAAAGGGTTGATGCTCATAATGGATTTCATTTTCGTGTTTCTACAATATCGTTATCTGTTTTGGGCACTGAACAACTATCATAAACGTGGAATTCGTCTACCATAGCGTCTTCTTCCACCACATACTGATGCCCTGCCAACAAATCAAGTTCCATTTCTTGGCCGAACAAACGCCTATAGACGCCCCTTCCACGTAGTACTCCTAACCAGAATTCATACTTATGTTTGCCTGGCAACACCAAATATTTATAATAAGACAAGATGTATCTTCCGCCACAAGAATACTTATTATCTATGCTGAATATAGATATTTTGCGAGGCGGCATCTCGGGTATCACCTTGAAAGTAAGTATTGAATAGTGTGGGTGTCTACTTATCCACCATATTAAATATAGGTGTCGGATAAGCGGAATTATAGAAATACCAACTATTACAGGAAACATTAAGAAGTAATCTGCCTCGAAAATGGGCTTCGACTGTGGGTTGGTAAGATAGGAAAAAAAGTGGGATATTGATTTAAATTCTATGTTATTCTTTGCTTGATATTCCTCTATATACACGTAAGAATGTGCTATAAAACTTAAAAAAGATACTGCTAAAGCCGAAAGAACTACGAAACGACTTTGCTTTATAGGGTTGTTCCAACGCACATGCGATGGGTTTACTAAGTAGGAAGTTATTACATAGCAGCATGCCCACCACAAAAATAAACAGAAATAGAATGTACTTGCGTCCATATTTATAAGGTAATATTACTTTATTTTTTACGATATTATTTTGCCAAAACAACGAGTAGAACACCCCGAATGGTAACATTCAAACTCTCTGTTTATGGTTTTCATTCTGCCATTTCACGCATATTAGGAGCAAAACAGCTTAAAGATATATTCAAAGAAGGCAACGAAGGGTGCTCTTGCACAACGTATAAACCACCCGATTTTAGTTCTATCTCTACATCATAGTCGAACATTTTCTGCGAAATATACCCTCGAGGCATCCATGTTCGCTCCCAAACCACAAAGCTAATTTTATGCTTTCCTGGTGGCACCAAGCATTCGCCCGAAACAGAAAATATATTCATTTGCTTTCCAACAACGCCATCTATCTTTTGTATTTCTATAATATGAAGTTTTCCAGACCACCTTCTCCTACCGAAAACTATCATTGCATAATCTGGATTAGTGGCTATCCAACGCCTCAAACGCAAGAAAAACACTAAAAAATAAAGGGGAAATGAAATAAGCAAAATTATAAGAAAAACAGCTACAACACCCAAAGAAAGATAGTTGAAACTAGACCAATATGCGGCAGCAACAGTTATAACAGACAGTGTAAAATAGACTACGAACAGCCAAAAACGTTCTTTTAACACATCTTTCCATTTAGTAAACGATGGTCGGGTAGCCATTGCGCTAAAGAAAATTGCCATTATCCATGCCATAACAACAGCAAAAAGAACCTCGGCTTCTAATAATAACGAAGCAACATCGTGTACTATTTCATTTTCTATACCTGTTTCCATAATCGATGATTTTTATACTAACAATTTGTAACCCTTAGGAAGATAGCAACCCAAAGCCCGTAGTTTGTGTAGTGTTTTACTCTAATTGAAGTCCCAATTGTTCTATAAGTTTAGCAATAGAAGGGTTCTGTTGCTGCATTTTTTCAAGTTCTTGGCGCGGTGTAAGAATAGGTTTCAACTCTTCAGCCTTAGCCAATCGCAACATCACATCTATCTGTCCGTTGTGTAAACGCTGTGCCATCGTAGCACGTATTCTACCACGAATGGTCTGCATTTCATCGAGTAGGATTTTGTTTCCTACCACTACTTCAATGTTACCATCGGGCAATATCTGCGGCTTAATAAGCTTCATGCGTTGTGCAAGACTCACATTTATCTTAGCAATACGGTTGCACATACCCTTCCATTCCACTATTAACTCTTGCCAAGTAAAGCTTTGATGTTCGTCTTTATTGGTTATCTCAACATCTTCTTCGTGTTTCTCCTCTTTCTTTCCCTCGTTCATAAGCTGTGCAAACGACATTCCAAGACTACCTAACCGCACTTTTGGCATAGCAGAGACAGGCGATTGCGCACTTACGAGGGGATTTTTGGTAGCTACTGTAACGTGTGTTGCAGCACTATCTTGCTCTTTTTCGTGTGCATTATGCTTACGGCTCGCCCCAGCTACCTGCGATGCTGTTTGCGGTTGAGCCGTTAATATAATATTTCGGAACAGGGTTTTTAACTGCTTAGGGCTACGCCCCGAAGCGGGAGAGTCGTCTTCTTTTTGTGTAATTTGTGCCACTTGTATAAGCGTTAGTTCCACTAAGAGACGCTTGTTTGAGCTTTGTCGGTATTCCACATCGCACCTATTCATAATCTCTAATGCCTTATATAGAAACTGTGTAGGGCATTTTGCAGCTTGCTGTTGGTAGCGTTGGCGTTGTTCGTTGCTAGTAGCGAGCAGCGAAAGAGTCTGTGCATCTTTCGCCATTAGTACATCGCGCACGTGCGAAGCTAGTCCGTTAATAAGGTTTCCCCCATCAAAACCTTTATTTATAACGTTGTTTAAAAGCACCATAATCTCTGGAACTTTATTCTCTAACGATAGATCTACAATGTTAAAATAGTTGTCTGCGTCTAAAACATTCAGGTCTTCAATCACCTTTTGGTAGGTTATGTTGCCCTGAGAAAAGCTTGCTGCCTGGTCGAAAATGGAGAGGGCGTCGCGCATTCCGCCATCTGCTTTCGTGGCAATAACGTTCAATGCCGCCTCCTCGTATACTATTCCTTCCTTCTCTGCAACCTTTTTTAGGTGGTCAATAATGCCAGGAACCGACATACGTTCGAAGTCATAGATTTGGCAACGCGATAGTATTGTGGGTAGAATTTTATGTTTTTCGGTAGTAGCAAGAATAAAAATAACGTGTGCTGGCGGTTCTTCCAGCGTTTTTAGAAAGGCATTGAAGGCGGCAGACGATAGCATGTGCACCTCGTCTATTATGAAAACCTTGTATCGTCCTACCTGTGGTGGTATGCGAGTTTGGTCCATTAGTGCCTTAATATTCTCAACAGAGTTGTTGCTTGCGGCATCTAATTCAAATATATTATAGCTTCTTCCTTCGTTAAAAGCCTTACAACTTTCACACTCGTTGCACGCTTCGCCTTGCTCAGTAGGGTTTTCACAGTTTATGGCTTTGGCAAAAATGCGGGCGCAAGTAGTCTTTCCTACTCCACGCGGACCACAAAACAAATAAGCGTGAGCCAGTCGTTTGCTCTTCACTGCATTCATTAACGTAGTGGTAAGTGCCTGTTGTCCCACTACAGAAGCAAACGACATAGGGCGGTATTTACGTGCCGATACAATGTATTCTCCCATATTTTTCTATTTCTTTTGGTGTTGCAAAGATAATAAAAAGTAAGAAAACGAAACAGAAGAGATATCGAATTAATTGTTAATTAGCATAAAATATCAACACCGCTCCGCCTTTTTTAAAAAGTTTTCTGTACTTTTGCAGCTAATAGCAACAATGGCATTCAGACTGCTTATCTACGCTACTGCATTGCAAAAGACTATAAACTATAACTAAAATAAAGAGGTGAACAAGTTTACAGGACACGTTTTTACATTTATAAGTCGCTTTAGATACCAAATAGTAATAGTACTTGGTATACTTATAGTGGGCGTTTTCGATGAGAATAGCTTCCGTCGTAGCATAGAATGTTACTACGAAATACAAGACCTAAACACCGATATCGCAAAATATAAAAAGCAATATTACAGCGATATGCAGCGATTAAAGGACCTAAATACAAGTCCCGATGCCATTGCAAAAATAGCTCGCGAACGCTATTTTATGAAGGCAGACGATGAGGATATCTTCGTTCTTAGCGATGACGAACAGCCATTTAAAGGCAAAAATATATATGAAACAACTAAGTAAAATAGAAACAATAATTTATGCAATCGGCGGTTTAATGATGGCATTGGGTACTGGACTCTACGTATTCTTCATTAAACAAGACATCGCTTGCATTGTTATGCTGATTGGAGCTATAGGATTTGCCACCATACAAATGCGGCAACAATACCTTGGAACAAACTTTGCTATACGCCGTTTGCGTAGAATTATGGTGATAGCAGACATAGGATTCATTCTCGCCGGACTATTTATGGTGGAAGATGTATATGGAATTATACGTCCGTATGTCCTTAATTCCATCGAAGGATATACCACTTACGTAAACATTGTGTACCATAACTGGGTGGTAATACTACTGATTGCCACTGTAATAGAGTTCTATACAATACACCGAATAGACCATCTTCTAAAAAGAGAACAACAGTCTGGAACTTAAAAAAAAGCCTAAATACATTACAGATGTCTTAAAATCAATGAAAAACTTTCGCCACTTCACAATTACATTGTACCTTTGTGAGACGGTATAAATAAACTTTTAGTAAAGCAAATCGACTATGATGAACTCGCTTGAACACGCCGCAGCAATGAGACGCACCAGCGAATGAAACATAAAAGAATACATTCTATGAATAAAATACTTTACGCTCTCGTTATATTATTGGCGCTAACATCGTGCACTAAGTCATATTATATACACGGAACGTCAAACATTTCTAGTCTCGATGGACGGCAACTCTATTTAAAAGGAGGCTCTGGCGACTCGCTAATAACACTCGATTCATGTGAAGTAGTGCATGGAAACTTCTCCTTTAAGGGTACTCTCGATTCTGTACAGGTAGCTCAAATCTATATGGATGATATGAATTTGCAGTTCCCAATAGTGTTAGAAGAAGGCGATATACAGCTTAAACTCGACAATACTCTACTCCGTGTGAGCGGAACTCCCCTAAATGAGAAGCTCAATACCTTCTGGACGAAGTTCACACAACTACGAAATCAATTCATAGAAATAGACCATGAAGAAGGTGTTTCCATAATGAATGGACACGACGAAGAGGCTACTAACGCCCGATTAATAAAGAAAGCACTGCTTGTTTATGCCAATATAGATAAGCTTTTCACGGCTTTCGTTACCAATAACTTTGATAACACACTCTCTACGTGGGGCTTTCTCACACGAGTTTCCTACGATATGACACCTAACGCCTACCCTATTTGGATGAACGACTACCTATATGCAAATGCTGTAAGCCAACTTCCATCGTGGGTAGAGTTTATTATGGCGAAAGCTCCTGACGTGTTTAAGAACAACGCAGCCATAAAAGACTTCTACGAAAAGTTCCAACGCGCACAGAAAGAAATGAACGGAATGGAGCTACCAACGCAGGAAACAATGCCCAACAATAGCAATATTGCTCCACCAACTCCTGCCGAAATGGCTGGCGATACTACGATAGCAAAATAAAAAAAGATACACATTATATATATACACATACAAAATGAGGAAACTCATTCAAGGCGGAACGATAGTAAATGAAGGAAAAACATTCAATGGCACAATCGTCATTGAAGACAATCGAATAGCCGAAATCATAACAGAAAATACAACACCCCGTGGCAATTTCGACGAAATAGTCGATGCCACGGGGTGTTTTGTTTTACCAGGAATCATTGATTCGCACGTGCATTTCCGTGAACCGGGAATGGAAAACAAGGCTGATATTGAAAGCGAAAGCCGTGCTGCTGCGTTCGGGGGCGTTACTTCGTTCTTCGAAATGCCCAACACCAATCCGCAAACCACCACTATCGAAGCGCTAAACGATAAGTTTGAACGTGCCAAACACAGCTCTCACATTAACTATTCGTTCTTTTTCGGAGCCACAAACTGCAATGCCGACACCATAAAACTACTCAACGAACACACCATACCTGGGGTTAAACTGTTTATGGGAGCCTCTACGGGAAATATGTTGGTGGACAGACGGAGCGCATTAGAGCAGATTTTTGCTACAGCAGCAGCCAAAAACCTACCCGTTATGACGCATTGCGAAGACTCAAACATTATTGCCAACAATATGAAAAAGGCGAAAATGCTCTACGGAGACGACCCCGACATCTGTCATCACTACGAAATTAGGAGCGAAGATGCCTGCTTCCAGAGTTCTAAACTCGCTGTAGAATTGGCGCTGAAACACCATACCCAACTACACATTGCACACCTTTCAACGGCTCGCGAACTACATTTGTTGCAACAACCGCACGTTTGCGACTTCGTAACAATGGAGGCTGTAATTGCGCATTTGTACTTTACAAACAACGATTATGCCACAAAGGGAGCGTTAATTAAGTGTAATCCGTCTATAAAAACAGCGCACGACCGTGCCGAACTGCGCCGAGCACTTGCCGATGGACGTATTACCACTGTGGCAACCGACCATGCTCCGCATCTTTTATCGCAGAAACAGGGTGGCTGTGCTACCGCTTCTTCGGGTATGCCAATGGTGCAATACTCGCTACCAACTATGCTCGAACTGGTTGATAACGGCATTATTACAATAGAACAGTTGGTTAAACTTATGGCACATGCGCCTGCTCAGCGTTTCAAAATTAACGAAAGGGGTTTTTTAAGAAAGGACTATCGTGCCGACATTACTATTGTTAAGCCGAACACAATATGGACGGTTAGCAAGGAAAACATACAAAGCAAATGCAAATGGAGTCCTATGATGGGACACGAATACCATTGGAAAGTGGTGCATACTTTCTGCAATGGGGTGCATATTCTTAACCAAAACCAATTCGATACCCACTATCGCGGAGAACAAATCACATTCAGAAACTTTAATAATAAATAGATATGATAGCACGAATTGTTATTCCTTTACTACTCGTCATCGTTCTTTCCGATGTTTATATCGACGCCCACTACTTCCGAAAACGTGTGCACATCACTTGGCAACAGCGACTTGCATGGTGGATTCCTACCATTTTTCTTGTAACATACACCTGCATTTTGGCGTCTATACACAACTTTGCACCTACTAATCTTACGTGGCTTAACACCTATTTATTCCTTTTAGGCGCTTTCGTAGCACCAAAAACCATCTTTGGTATATGCTCGCTCGTTGGTTCATTGGTGCGCAAAACCATTGTAAAAACACGCAGAAACTATGGCCATTACGTGGGAGTGGTGGCTGCAATTGCCATTTTCGTGGTATATGTGTATGGGCTTACATTCGGTTTTTCCAAAATTCGGGTGCGCCATATCACCCTTAATGTAAGTAATTTGCCCAAAAACTTCGATGGATACCGCATTGTTCAGGTATCAGATATGCACATTGGCACTTTCAATGGGTGGCGACGGTTTATTCTGGAACACGAAATGGACAGCATAAAACACCAGAACGCCAACCTAATAGTGTTTACGGGAGACCTCCAAAATATGCGTCCAAGCGAAATTCTGCCCTTTACAAACCTCCTGAAAACCAGTATGAAGAATGCCATTGCGGTGCGTGGAAATCACGATTATACCGAATATGTAAAACTAAACCCTAAGGAGGCTGAACAACAAAATAACGATTTTGCTAACATTGTACGCCATAAATTAGGGTGGAACTTGTTAGAAAACAACCACATAACCATAAAACGGGGCAACGATAGCATTGTTATTGCAGGCACAGAGAACGATGGTAAGCCGCCATTTCCACAAAAAGCCAACTACCAAAAAGCACTTCAAGGGGTTGCCAAAGGGGCTTTCGTTATTATGCTTCAGCACGATCCATCGGCATGGAGACGCCATATACTGCCTAAAAACATAGCGCAAATAACACTGTGTGGACATACACACGGCGGACAAATGCAGTTTTTTGGATTTCGACCAACCGAAATTAGAGAGGAAAACGACTATGGTGTGTATCGCAGTGGCAACCATTTTCTAAACGTTACCGATGGTTTGGGAGGCTTTGCACCCTTCCGTGTGAATATGCCAAACGAGATTGTGGTTATCACACTTAAGGCTAAAACAACATAATAAGCAACATCTTACAAACACTATGCAACAAAACTACAACAAAAAAACTACACAAACTGGACACAAAACTATTGTTGGCACGTTGCTCACACTGCTCTATCGGATATACGTGCTGTTTGTTTTCCTTCCGCTTTTCCTGGTTGCTTCCATTATAACAGCAACGGTTACAGCCATAGGCTGCCGCTTAGGCAACGGCCACTTCTGGGGTTATCACCCCGGACGACTATGGGGAAAGTTCACTATTCGTGCCCTTTTGCTGCCTGTAAAGGTAGAAGGACGCGAACATTTGCACCAAAACCAAAGCTATGTGTTTGTTTCTAATCATCAAGGATCGTTCGATATATTCCTCATTTATGGCTTTTTAGGACGAAATTTTAAGTGGATGATGAAGAAGAGCATACGCAAAATACCATTCATTGGAATAGCTTGCGAATATGCACACCATATTTTTGTAGACAAGTCGGGGGCGAGTAAAATTAAGCGAACCTACGATCAAGCACGCGAAACTCTACGCGAAGGTATGTCGGTTGTGGTATTTCCAGAAGGCGCACGCACCTTTACAGGGCATCTGGGAGTATTTCGTCGTGGAGCATTTATGCTAGCCGACGAGCTTCAATTGCCAGTTTGTCCCATCACTATTAATGGTGCTTTCGATGTTATGCCCCGCACACGCGACTGGCATTTCCCTGTTTGGCACCCACTTTCGCTCACCATTCACGAACCAATTCCACCAAAAGGAAAGGGCGTTGAATTTGAAAAAGAAACCATGAAGGAGGCTTACAACAGCATTGAAAATGGATTAGAAGAACAATACAAAGGCTTTATTGAGAATCCAGATCAATAAATTTCAAAAACAAAATCCACCTTTTTGCGGTTATATATATGGTTGCAAACACCCACGTGTGGAGTATTTATTGCGCAAATATATGGCAACGAACACACCGTGAGACGTATTTGCCGATTCATCGCACCCATATCACAATCAAAAACAATTGGTTTTAATGTACGAAATATGGCACATTTGCGACACCAATAACACAAATAGAACATCAGAAAAATAACACTACGTAACTATTTGTATAACAATGCTTTACCAAAAACCTACTTTTTGCATTGTAAAAACCTACTTTTTGTACGCCAAAAACCATACTTTTGCAATGCAAAAAGGGGGTTTTTGGTTTTTAAATACTATACATCACAGTTGTAAAAGCTGCTCTAAAGCAAACCACCACCACTATAAACGCCACGTACGTTTGGGATTCTATAACACCTATATTGCCGAAAATAACAACTAAATATGGTAAACTTAACAGCCATAGAAAGCAACACTGTGCAACACTTTCTATGCAAACACCATAGCAAACAGCAGAAAGTTTTCTTGTTAAACCGCTTTCTTTTTCGTAACTTTGTGCATTGTATGGTAAAGAAAGTTATTAAATTTGCTAAATGGATAGTGGGTTTACTGTTCGTATCCACTATATTAAGCGTTATTGTATACCGCTTTATACCTGTTTATTTTACGCCTTTAATGCTGGTGCGATGCTTTGAACAGATTGGAAATGGCGAGAAAATAAAACTCTATCACCACTGGATTCCAATAGAAAAAATGTCGCCTTCTATGCCTGTTGCCGTCATAGCGAGCGAAGACCAACGTTTTCTTACACACCACGGATTCGACTATCAGGCTATAGAACAGGCAGCAAAGGACAACCTAAACGGCAAAAAGCGTATGCGTGGTGGGTCTACCATTTCGCAACAAACGGCAAAAAACGTGTTCTTATGGCAGGGAAGGTCGTGGCTGCGCAAGGGTTTAGAGGCTTATTTCACCTTTCTTATAGAAACGTTTTGGAGCAAACAACGCATAATGGAGGTATATCTCAACTCCATAGAAATGGGCGATGGCATATACGGAGTACAGGCTTGTGCAGAGAAAAACTTCGATGTAGATGCCATAAATCTTACCCGTTCCGACTGTGCACTTATTGCAGCGACACTCCCCAACCCCCGTCGCTTCTCATCGAAAGCACCAGGACCGTACATGAGAAAGCGGTTAAGGCAGATTGAAACACAGATGAAACACATACCAGCCTTCCCATTAAACAATTAGAAAACGCTACCATTACAACACAAATGCAAGAGGATAAACAAGAAAAAATAGAACAACTGCTCGCACAACTCAACGAAAATCAACGCGAAGCAGTAGAATATTGCAAGGGACCATCGCTGGTTGTGGCTGGCGCAGGCTCGGGAAAAACACGCGTTCTTACCTATAAAATAGCCTATTTAATAATGTATGGTGTGCTGCCCTACCGCATTTTAGCACTCACTTTCACCAATAAAGCTGCACGAGAAATGAAAGAACGCATTGCAAAACTGGTAAATCAGGAACAAGCCAGTCAGCTTTATATGGGCACATTCCACTCTGTTTTCTCTCGCATTCTTAGAGCAGAGGCACAACATATAGGCTATAACAGCAACTTTACCATATACGATGAAACCGATTCGCGGTCGCTTCTAAAGTCGATTATTAAGACTTTGGGACTGAACGATAAGGATTATAAGCCATCTACAGTACACAATATTATATCGATGGCTAAGAATCAGCTCATCGGTCCCGATGCTTTTGGTAGTAGCTATGGTGGACAAAGTGGTTTAAGAGGAGCAAAACTGCAAGCTGTTACACGCATTTATACAGTGTATCAAGCACGTTGCCAACAAGCGAACGCTATGGATTTCGATGATATTTTGGTGAATACGTTTCGCCTTCTCAACGAAAATGTCGACATTCGCAATAAGTATGCCGACCGCTTTCAGTATATTTTGGTAGACGAATACCAGGATACCAATTCTGTACAAGTGGCTATTGTTAAACTACTAACCGTAAAACACCAACGTGTTTGCGTGGTGGGCGACGACTATCAAAGCATCTATTCGTTTAGAGGAGCCAATATAGACAACATATTAGACTACCAAAAAAAGTTCGATAATGTACAGGTTTTCAAGCTCGAACGCAACTATCGGTCTACCCAAAAGATAGTAGAAGCAGCCAATTCGCTTATGAAACACAACGTAAAACAAATTCCAAAGGAGGTTTATTCTAAGGAAAGCGAAGGCTCAAAAATAAGCTATCACTCGTGCTACAGCGATAAAGAGGAAGCTATGGTGGTGGTAAAAGAAATTAAAAAACTACACCGCACAAAAGCATTTCAATACAATTGCTTTGCCATTTTGTACAGAACCAACGCACAAAGTCGTAGCTTTGAAGACGAATTGCGTAAGGCTTCAATACCATATAAGATATTTGGTGGACTGTCGTTCTACCAACGAAAAGAGATAAAAGACATTATAGCCTACTTCCGTTTGGTGGCTAACCCGAACGACGAAGAGGCATTTAAACGCATCATAAACTATCCAACACGAGGCATCGGAGGCACTACGCTACAAAAAATAATAGAATGTGCCAATGCAAAAGGGGCTAGTTTGTGGGACGTTATCACCAATCCGCCAACCTATAACTTAGATATTAATAAGGGAACAACCACAAAACTAACTGCATTTGTAGAGCTTATTAGCAACTTTATACGCCAATTGGCAATGACAGATGCATACTCTTTGGGAACAAAAATAATAAAACAAAGTGGCATCTGGGCTGATTTGGCACAGGGAACATCGCCCGATGACATTGCAAGACGTGAGAATTTGGAAGAACTTTTGGCAGGAATGCAATCCTTTGTAGACGAAAGAAGAGAGGAAGGAAGGGAAGATGAAACTTTCTTAACCGACTTTTTGCAAGAGGTTGCACTCTATTCCGACTTGGATAAGGCGGACGATGGCAGCCCGAAAGTGTCGCTTATGACTATCCATGCTGCCAAAGGTTTGGAGTTTCCGGTAGTGTTTGTGGTGGGATTAGAGGAGAATATATTCCCCAATGCCATAGCTGCCAGTTCGCGAAAAGAGCTTGAAGAGGAACGCCGGCTACTATATGTGGCTATAACAAGGGCAGAACAGCTTTGCTATCTCACCAATGCGAAGAACCGTTACCACTTTGGTTCTATGCAATTCAATAATCCGAGCCGCTTTTTAAAGGACATTGACCCTGCTTATATAGACGCTGAGAACCTGCCATTTGGTGGTATTGGCAACCGTATGCCGTGGGACGAGCCTGCAAAAGATAGCCGATGGCAAAACGCAAACCCTGTGGCAACACAGTTTAAGGCTGACCCTCGACCCAAAATTACAGCCCCACGAATGCCCGAACGTGCAGTAAATCCGCTATCGGAACGCACAAAACAACGACTGATAAGCGAGGGAGGAAACTTTAAAAGACTATCGGCAGCCATATCAAACGGTGGCAGACAAACCGAAACATCTACCCTATCTGCTGGCGTTGGTGGCAATTCTGTACAGTCGTCAACAGGCTCTTCTACAACATTTGGCACAGTTTCAGCCAGCCAGTTATCTGTTGGTGCAACCATAGAACACCTCCGTTTCGGTATAGGTGTGGTAGAAGCAATTGAAGGAAGTGGCGAAAACACCAAAGCAACCGTAACGTTTCGCAATGCAGGAAGGAAACAATTGCTGTTGAAATTTGCCAAATTCAAGGTGCTGTAAGCATTTAAAAATTACAGAAATTGGGTATGAATTGCGATACTAACAGTGGAAATGCGCAACATTATTCGGGGAATTACGTGGAATCGGGCACGATAAATCAGCCCCTACGCCTACGGAATGAACGTGGAAAAATAAGCTATTCATTAAACATACCTGACAGAATATTCAACAGAATGGTATTAAAAGAATATCAGAAGAAACAATGTAACACAACCATTCGTACGCTAATGTTTGGCAAAAACAACACGCTTGCATAACCGACTAATACTTAACACATTACAACAACCATATTTTTGCGTTGCAAAAACCCCCTTTTTGTCTTCCAAAAACCCCCTTTTTGCATTGCAAAAAGGGGGTTTTTGTTTTGTAAAAAGGGGGTTTTTGTTTTTCGTTAGAATTATTTTCAAAAACGAGGGTGGTATTTCTATTCTTTTCATACCCCCATAACAACACCATTACGGCTATATTTTTAACCTCTTTGTTCGGCTATTTTTGTCCGCAAAGCTGGTTGTATGGGCAGTTCTCACATATCTTTTGGTTGGTTGTTGGGATAAATGTTTCGCTGTTAAACAGTTCTTCCAACTTCTCTTTTAAGAAGTTTTCGAAATCGTTTTCGTAGGTTGCAGCATTCGTAACAGGTGCTCCTTCCAGCACCACAACGGGCGAATAGTTCTCTCTATTAGCGTGTTGTATGAAGAGCAATGCCGGACTTACTGGTTTGTGGTTGGGGTTGTTGGCGTTGTCTTCGGTCTGTTCTATAATGCTATATAGTATTGCTTGGAATATATAATCGTTCTTTTCGTTCAATATTTTTGCCGGATTGAATATATCTTCCACCTTTTTTAACTCTCCTGCAACCTTATTTCCAGTTTTATAATCAACCACTCTCAGTTGCTCTTGGGGTGTGTTTAGCTTTATTTCGTCTAACCTATCTACACGCCCGCCTACCGTTATTGTTTTCTGTTTTCCTCCAACATTTATTGTAAAACGCTTGTAAATGTCGAACTCGTGGCGTATTACTCGCATAGGAGATGTATGCAAATCTATCTGAAGAAGGTGTCGCAAGAACTTCACAATCACCTCTTTCTTAATAATTTGCAGTCCATTTAGCTTTGGGTGGTGGGTGTTTCCAGGTTTCTGAAGATACAGTTCTCTGGCAAAAGCTTCGCTCACAACGCTGTCTAAAGTGGCGTTTGCGTTGCCCGATGTAGGCGATTGCACCGACCGCCCGGTGCTTAAAAGTCGTTCAATATCGCTGCTTTTAATTACCTCGCGTGGTAAAAGTCGCTCGTACATAAGCTGTGCAGCACAGTGAAAAATATTACCAAACACACGTCCATCTATATCGTCTGTGTCGTTGTCGTTACTTTCCAATAGTTCTGCAACATACTTATAATAAAACATTACGGGGCATCGTTGATAGGTGTTTATGGCAGTTGGCGAGAAATAAGATATGCTATTGAGTTTCTTCAACACGGTTTCGTCTTTGCAAATGGTTTGTTTTTGCAAGCGCAACGGCTCTTGTCCGGCTTGCAATGCCCATTGTTTTATGTTTAATTTACTCTCTACTAAGAGTTGCAACATAAACCTACTCATTTCTCCTACCCGTGTTCCTTCGGTAGAATTGTTATACAACAGTGTAACGTTTTTGGCTCTTTGCAACAGCCTATGGAAGTAATAACTAAACACAGAAACCTTATTATCGATGGTGGTAAGCCCGTATGCTTTTCGCACAAAGTGTGGAATAAACGACACATCGCTTACCCCTTTGGGCATATTTCCCTCGTTACAAGAAAGCAACAACACGTTTTCAAAGTCGAGATTACGTGTTTCCAGCACTCCCATTACCTGTACTCCGCGAGCTGGTTCGCCATGAAATGGAATGGAAGTAGATGCTATTAGCTGACTGAATAGGCGGCGAAACATAACAAAATCTGCCATTAGGTCGCCCTCTTTCATTAGTTCTAACAGCTTGTTAAGTAGGGTATACATTCGGAAAGTAGACTCTTGAAATAGCTGATTGTGGTTTTCTGCCCCATTAGTAGCTATGGTTCTAACCATCTCTACCAGCCATTCCACCAACGCTTCCACTGGTTTATCAACGTGTTTAAGGCGTGTTCGTTCCACTTTAATGTAGTATTGCTTCTCCGTTTGCAGTTCTGCAAGCAGGTTGTTAGCATCTATTCCCAAATATTTTCCATAGGGGTGGCGTAGCACATGTGCCAATTGTTGCAACCTGTAAGCCCCCTCTTGTGCCGAAAAACCTTCGGTTTGCAAGGCTATAAGTTGCCAAACCATAGAGCTAATGGGTGTTTGCGACAGTGGATAACCCGTTGTTACGTTGAGCGTTTCAACCTCTGGTGGAATGCAATGTATAACAGTTTGCAACAGCATTTCGTTGCACATAACCACCGCAGTATGCCTTCCTGCCTTGTAACGTTGGTTTTCTAACAACCATTCGGACACGTAACGAGCTTGCAAATTCTCGGTTGGTGCCGACACGTAGCGCACTTCTTTTGCCGCTTCGAAGCCAGTATAGAGTGGGTTATCGGCAGCAAATTCGTTAGGAAAATCACGTAACCACTTATTAATATACACGCCTGCTTCGTTAGATTGTGCCATATAGTAGTGGTCGTAGTCCCAATAAAAGCGTGCTTTCCCCTCACTTTTCAGAGCCGAAAACAGTTTTTGTTCTACCTTTTGTAGCACATTGAAACCCACAAAAATATAGGTATCGTAGCGGTTAGGTAGTTGTTTTTGCTCTATAACATCACGATATAACATACCCTCGTAAGCCAAATTCTCTTTGCGTAACCTGGTTTTAAACTCCGAATAAATATTGTATAGCTTGCTCCAAAGTCTTAAAAAGCGGTCTTTTAGTATGCTCGAATCGCCAGTAAAGTTAGCAAAAAACCTACTGAGTTCTGCCTTTTGGCTATCCGAAAGATAGTCTATCGTGTCCAATTCGTGCAGGTCTCGTATGTTGCGAAACACCTTTTCGGCATCTGCCATATTCTTATCTATGTCGTCAAAGTCGGCTAACAACAGCTGTCCCCAGCCATAAAACTCATCAAGAGTCTCGTTTCTGCCAGTTTGTTCCATATATACTTTATAGAGAATACATAGACTTTTAATAGGATCGGCTATGGTTAAGCTCGACTGTTGCTGGAATAATTCGGAGATAGTAACGTACGATGGGCTCCAAATAGGACCGTTAGCGTGTTTCGCTAACTCCTGATTTAGGAACAAAGCAGCACGTTTGTTTGGAAAAACAATAGCCTTATGGGCTAAGTCGTTGCCGTATTTTTCTATTAAATTGGTGGCTACTGCTTGCAGAAAAGTATTCATTTTGCTAAGTTTAAGGTTAGATATTCACTTCCACTACGTTGTTTTTTACTACATACCACAGGTATCCTGACACCTTTTTATGCCCCATACGAATAAGAATTTCCATATATTGTTGCACTTGTTTCTTATATTCTTCGCGTTCTTTTCCGAACTTAAAGTCTACCACAACAAACTCTTTTCCATCGGTCATTACCCTATCTGGGCGATGTTCTTCCATCTCGTTGGTATCTTTATTATACTCTAATATGGTGCATTCGTTATATAGTTGCCACCTTTTAGAGAACCATTCTTGCACCTGTGGGTTGGTTATGGCATCTTCAATACGGGTGCGCAGCTGTGCCGAAGTTATCTCATCGTTGTATATTATGCCCTGTTGTTCCAATTCGTTGAGCCGTGCTGGAATGTCGGCAGTGGTATAAATGGTTGAAAAAAGTTGGTGTAACACATTACCAATCTTTATATATCGTGTTCTGTCAGAAGGGTCTACGTCTTCTCCTTTCACAAATTCTATACTCTTATTGCTCTGTTTAAAGGTTGCCGCTTGTGGGTATGTAGCAATGCTAACAATGTGTTTGTCGGGTTTAATAAGGAATGGATTGTCCGCCGCAGCATGTTCTTTCTCGTGCGTTTCGGGGACTAATGTGCCATATTCGAAATGTATTTCGCTACCAATATCGTCGGGAAAGCTAAGCAAACTGCCTTGTAATTGTTCGCTAACCTGCCTTAATGCCAATTCAATAGCATAGGAACGGTTTCCTGGTGGAGTGCCTTTTGCGATGTTATCGAGTGTTGTTTTGCCTTGACGCAAGCCAAAAACGAACAAGTTTTTCGATGCTCTTGTGAACGCAACGTATAGTAAATTCAGGTTGTCTACTATGTTCTGGAAGTGTTCTTCCTTGTAATCGTCTTCGAAAACCGTTCCTATCAGCTTGTCTCTGCTAAAGTCTATGGGCAGCAAAGGTAGCTTATTGTAGGGAGCTGGCTTGTTTTTTGTTTCGCACCAGAGTGTTCCTTTCTTTTCCATTTCCCAGTTACAGAAAGGTATTATGACGTTATCGAACTCTAAACCTTTACTTTTATGAATGGTCATAATGCGTATTCCTTCTATCTCATCGCTCTGTATTGTCTTCGAAGAGAGGCTGTTTTCCCATTCGTTTATAAAGTCATCGATGTCTGCTGTGTGGTCTTTCAGAAAGTCGTTTAGGGTGTCGTAGAGTGTACAAATGTACGAACTTTGCCCTTCTAACTGGTCTAAGCCGAACAACATAAATAGTTTATCCACTAAATCTACAATGGGAAGACCCAACAAAAGTTCTCTGTTTGCTACGTATTCTGGTGGCAATTGGCTGTTTAATTTAGCCATTTGCTGTTCTGTAGCCAGTTTTCTACGTTCCTTTTTGTCTATATTTTTAGTGTCAATATTGTTGCTTTCATTGATAGAAACCAGTAAATCGGTGTCGGTTAATGGCTTTTTTAGTACCTCCTGATTGTAGAGTTTCACCAGTTTCCCCCGTGTTAATACATCGTCTGGGTGGGTAAGTAGGTGCATAGCACTCACTATAATGTTTACCGATAGCGATGCATCTAAGCGGAAAGCCTCGTCTGAAACGATGTTAATTTCGTTGCCAAAGCTTTGCAAAAGTGCGTTTACTATGTCTTGAATATTGCTTTTAGAGCGCACCAGAATGGCTATTTTACTTTGGTTTTTACCACCATATCCATTGTTAAACAGTTCTTTTATGGTTTCTATAAGCTCTTCTAACACAGCTTCTTTCATACTTTTGCTTGGATAAAGACTTATTTTTACGAATCCATTTTCGGTAGTTTTATGTGTTTTTTGTGCCACATCTTCGTATGCTTTCTGCACTATTTTGGCTTTTTCGGCATCGTCTTGCGCTACTTCTTTGGCAGTATTAGCAACACATTGTTCCCAAAAGACGTTGTTAAAGTCTATTATTCGTTTTTCGGAACGATAGTTATAATCGAGCGTTTCCAGCCTTATTTTTTGATGAGCAAAGCTCTTTTCAATGTTGTTTAGTATGCCCCAATCGCCTTGTCGCCACCTATACACGCTTTGTTTTATATCGCCTACTATTAGGTTTTGCGACAATTCTTGTGCCATACAGTTGGCTAACAGCACCTGAAAGTTCTGCCATTGTATGGTGCTGGTGTCCTGAAACTCGTCTATCATTACGTGTTTTAGGCGTGCACCAATACGTTCAAATATGAAAGGAGTGTCGCTATCCGCAATTAATTCTTTAAGCAATGCTTGTGTATTGCTAAGCATAAAGCGGTTAGTATCCTTTGTTAAGTTGTCCACAGCATCGGCTATGGCGTGCAAAAGTCGTAGTTCTGAAAGGTGCGAAAGGGTGAGTTGAATAGACTGAAACTCGTTCCAATTGTCGTTATTGTAGGCAATTAGTTCGCTAAGTTGTGCCGAAAGCACTTCTGCAGCCAGTGTTTGTATTTGTTGTTTGTCGGCTTTTGCACATTTGGAACTGGTCCAGTTCTGTGGCGATTCGTTGGCTTTTAGCACACCAGCTTTAAGTGGTTTGTTAGTAAGCGGTGCTATTGCGCTATCTGTTAAATACTTATACAGTCCGCTACGATAGTTAGAAGGTATGTCCAGATTGGCATTTTTTATTTCGTTTAGAATGCTTTTTGCCTTACCGTTGAATGTTTTTCGAATGTCGTTTCTACGTTTTCTCAAAGTAGTTTCGTAGACTTTAAAGTCGTCGGCATTGCTAAGTTGTTCTTTTAAATTGGCTTCGTGTGCTTTATAAAAGTCTTTAAATATGTTTGTTCCAAAGGCTTTTATCTTTCCAATAATATTCCAACCGTTGTCGTCTTCTATGCTATTGTTTATGTAAGTGCTTATCCACTGTAGCACAGGTTGCCCTTTTTCCAGACTTTCTATCATTTGGTCTACAGCCTTTTCGGTAATTTCCTCGTTGTTAAGGTCTACTCTCAGGTTGGCTGTTTGCCCCAATTCGTGTGCCAAATTGCGCAAAACTTGTTGGAAGAAAGCATCAATGGTGAGTATTCGGAAGTTGTTATAGCGATGAATAAGCAAGGTTAGGGCTGCCCGTGCATTGTTTCTTATCACGGCATCGGGCATATTTGTTTTTTCTTTTACCTTATTAAAATACTGTTGCGACGACTGTAACGAGTTGGCAATACCGTATAGTTGTGAGAGTATACGCATCTTCATTTCTTGCGTTGCCTTGTTTGTGAAGGTTACAGCAAGTATGTGTTGATAGTTCTCGGGGTCTTTCACCAACAGCGAAATGTATTCTACGGCAAGCGTAAATGTTTTTCCTGAACCTGCCGAAGCCCTATAAACAGTGAGGTGTTCTTCCATTATGCCTTTGCAATTTACGTTTAAGTTGTAAAGGTAAGTATAAAAAACGAAATACACAAACCTTATTATTGGTTATGCACACTATTGTATAACAAAAACAAGAACCATACTTTCGAATTACAAAAACCATACTTTTGCATTGTAAAAACCCCCTTTTTGCACGCCAAAAACCATACTTTTGCAATGCAAAAACCATACTTTTGAATGGCGATTATGTAACATACAGATAATGAATACGTTGCGAATGTTCCGTGAATACATTTCAAACAGATTGCGAATATGTTGTGAATACTCCACAAATGCGCCATATTTATCCACGAAATCGCCACAAAACACTCCGTAAAATATCTACGAACACCCACGCAAACACCCAACGAACACACCGCAAGGCGTAGGGGCGGATTCATCGTGCCCGTATCCTTGCATAACCAAATATACATATTCATTTCACCGAATACGTGTTTTCACTTTATTGAATATATACATTAATTTCATCGCACACGTATTTCCGTTCCTCATTTTGTGGGTGTTTTCGTATACGCGGGCACGATAAATATGCCCCTACGGCTGCTGATGGACTGCCAATAATGTTGCGAACGGATTGCCAATAACACAATATTTAAAAACAAAACCCACCTTTTTGCGAAACAAAAAGGTGGGTTCTAATTTTAAATGGGCTATATTTAGCTAACCTATTTAATGCTTTTATTTAAACTTCATACCTAAGTTCCACATTATAAAGCTATAAATGTCGGCTTGCTCTTCCAGTTGTTTAGCCAGTGGTTTGCCACTTCCGTGCCCTGCTTTACTATCAATACGAATAAGAACAGGTGCTGTTCCGCCTTGGCATTCCTGCAAAGTTGCAGCAAATTTAAACGAGTGTGCAGGCACAACACGGTCGTCGTGGTCGGCTGTTGTTACGAGTGTTGCAGGATAGCTTACACCTTTCTTCAGGTTATGGAGGGGCGAATAAGCACGCAAATAGTCGAACATAGCTTTGCTATCCTCGCTTGTTCCATAGTCGGGAGCCCAATTCCAGCCTATAGTAAACTTGTGATAGCGCAGCATATCCATAACTCCCACTTGCGGTATGCACACTTTGAAGAGGTCGGGACGCTGTGTCATACATGCACCTACCAGCAAACCGCCGTTGCTTCCACCCATTATGGCGATGTGTTCTTTACTTGTAAAGTGATTAGAAACGAGCCATTCGGCAGCCGAAATAAAGTCGTCGAACACGTTTTGCTTCTGCATTTTCGTACCAGCAACGTGCCATTCTTCTCCATATTCGCTTCCTCCGCGTAGGTTTACCTGTACATATACACCGCCATTCTCAAGGAATGGTATGCGCATAGACGAGAAATTGGGCGATAAAGATACATTAAAGCCACCATATCCGTATATCAACACTGGGTTCTTTCCGTTTCGTTTCAGTCCTTTTCGGTAGGTTAAGAACATTGGAACACGTGTTCCGTCTTTGCTATTAAAGAACACTTGTTCTGTGGTATATTGGTTAAGGCTGAACTTAACCTTAGGTTCGGTGTAAACAGAACTCTTGTTTTGTGCCATGTCGTACTGGTAAATGGCACCTGGAACGGTGAACGATGCAAAGCTATAGAAGCATTCTTTTTGTCCACGTTCGCCACTAAAGCTCGCCCGTCCTACGGTTGGAAGCTTTATTTCGTTAAGTTCTTTGCCATCTAAAGAGTAAACATAAAGGTGTGTAGATGCATCTTTGCTATAGCTAAGCACCAGTTTATCGGCGGCGAATTGTGCATTTTCGAGCACGTTTTTGGTTTCTCCTACAAGTTCTTTCCAGTCTTTAAAGCCTGGTTTATGCACGTTTGCCACCATTATTCTACCCTTTGGTGCGCCATCGTTAGTAAGCAAATAAATGTTATCGCCTACTGTTCCAATGGGATTATACTGCAAATCCATATTGGAAGTCATCTGTATAAACTGCGAATTAGGTACTCGTAGGTCGCGCACATATAGGTTCATGCCAGAGCCTGCCCCACTTTCGTAGAGAAACATAATGGTTTCTTCTTTGTTCAGCGATACCGAATAGAAGCGTAAAGGTTGGGTTGGATTTTGGTAAAACAACACATCTTGACTTTGTGGCGTACCTATTTTGTGGTAGTAAATCTTGTGTATTTCGTTCTTTGAGCTATACTCTTTGCCCTTTTCAGGTGCATCGTAGGCACTGTAATAGAAGCCATTTCCACACCATTTTGCACCTCCGAACTTAGCCCATTCTATGTGGTCGGGTAGCAATTTGCCCGTTGCTACGTCCTTAACGTATATTTCTTGCCAGTCGCTACCACTGCGCGAGATTACGTAAGCCATGTGTTTTCCATCTTTAGAGAAGCTTATATCTTGCAAAGCAACGGTACCATCGGTACTTAATTTGTTGGGATCGAGAAACTCATGGAGTGTTCCTCCCATTTCGTTCATCTGGTAAAGAACACTCTGATTCTGTAGTCCGTTGTTCTTAAACACATACCATTTGCCGTTGTTTTCGAAGGGAGCGCTCACCTTTTCATAGTCTGCCACCTCCTTTAAACGCTGCAAAAGCTTTGCTCGGAATGGTATTTTAGCCAAGTATTCGTTGGTTACTTTGTTCTCAGCAGCCACCCATTCGGCTGTTTCTTTACTTCTATCGGCTTCCAAAGGACGGAAGGGGTCGGGTATTTTCACACCAAAGTAGGTGTCTACTGTACCATCTTTTGGTGCTTTAGGGTAATTAATGTTTTGTGCAACCATTGTTGTTGTTGTCAGTGTAAGTACCGACAGTGCTACGAAATGTTTCATTTTGTATAATAGGTTTATGTTATTTCGATAACTCGAACGCCACAAAGATACTAAGAAAATTCCTATTCTGAACAGCTATTGCCAAACTTTTGACTTACAGTTTCGCCGTACAAACTTTAATAACTACCTTTGCAGAACACATGTTACAAGTACTATGAACAGACAAAAAGATGAGACACAACCTTCGAAGGAAGGCATTTTGCGGCAGAGCGTCCCTTACACTGAACTGTTTTTCTACCAAAAGGCAGATGCCATATACCGGCTGACTTACATTTTTTGTCAGCGTTTTCTGCCCAAATATGGCGACCGCACAGTAGACCAAATGGTACAGGCAGCCCGTTCGGGTAAGCAAAATATCGTGGAAGGAATAGAAGATGGCAACACATCAACGGAGATGGAGCTTAAGCTTCTCAATGTTTCGCGCAGCTCATTGCAGGAGTTACGCGAAGACTACAACGACTTTTTACACACGCGCGGTCTTGCTTGCTGGACATCGGAACACCATCGTTACGATGCAATGCTTGGCTTTTGCAAGCATCATAACAAGGCAGAAGATTATCTTTCGTATGCCAACAGGTGGACGGCAGAGGAGTTTTGCAACACGTTGCTCACACTTTGCCACATCACAGATAAGATGATGTGCAACTATCTTGCCCGTTTGGAGAAGCAGTTTGTAGAGCAAGGCGGCATCAAAGAACGCATGCACGCTGCCCGTACAGGCTACAGAAAGGAACAAGACGAGCTGTTAAAAAGACTACAAACAGAGAACATACAGCTGAAAGAAGATGTTAAGAGGTTGCAAGCGGAAGTAAAAAGGCTACAAGAAAGGTTGGCGCAGCGGTAGCGCAATGCCCCTTGGAGCTTGTAGAGATAGTAGGAATGCTAGTTTTTCTAGTACTCCTAGGGTTCCTAGTAGCCCTAGGAACTCTAGTTTTTCTAGTACTCCTAGGGTTCCTAGGAATACTAGGAACCCTACAAAAGCTTATGCCCACAAGAAAGCTAACCCCTACTTCTCCCTCGCTTTCCTTGCATATTCGAACAGCGAAGAAGGCAAATGGCAATATCCCGTAGGGTTTTTGTCGAGATAATCTTGGTGGTAATCTTCTGCCGAATAGAAGTTTTTCAGTGGTAATAGTTCTACTTCGAGCGGCACAGAGTATTTGCGTTCTTCGGCATCGAACACCTTTCTAATAATAGGAAGGTCGGTTGGGTCGGTGTAATACACGCCTGTTCTGTATTGCGAACCACGATCGTTGCCTTGCCTATTGTAACTTGTGGGGTCTATAGAAGCAAAGTATAGCTTTACAAGAAATGCTAACGACACCACCGTAGGGTCGTATTTAATGTGCACAGCTTCGGCAAAACCAGTGCCATCGGTACACACTTGCTCGTAAGTTGGGTGCTTTGTGTGTCCGTTAGCATAGCCCACTTCTGTCCATAGCACTCCTTTTATTTGCTTAATATAGTGTTCTGTGCCCCAGAAACAGCCTCCAGCAACGTATATTTCTTTCTCTTTGCGCACCCATTTGGTGTACTCTCCGTAGCCTTCTTCCTCCATTTTGGCAAGCGGAATAAAGCGCAACGATGCACTGTTTATACAATAACGCTGCCCTCCTTGTGCGGTTGGACCATCGTTAAACACGTGTCCAAGATGAGCATTTCCCGTTAAACTTCTCACTTCGGTACGTTGCATACCATGCGAATTGTCGGCTTTTTCTACCAAAAGACGCTTATCTATGGGTTTAGAAAAGGCAGGCCAACCACACCCAGAGTCGTATTTGTCGGCAGAAGAGAATAGCGGTTCGCCCGTAGTAACGTCTACATAGATGCCCGGACGAAACTCTTTGTCGTACTGGTTGGTATATGGTTGTTCTGTTGCAGCATGTTGTGTAACGGCATATTGCTCGGGTGTGAGCTGGCGACGTAGTGTTTCGTCGTCAGGACGAGTGAATGTTTTTGTTGTCATTTTCGTTGTTTTTATTTGTGTGTTGCCACGTTCGTTGGTGGCTATTCGTGGACTATTACTGCACGATGTTACTACTGAAGCAGCAAGCAAAAGACAGAGTGTGAACAGAAGACAGTCCTCTCTAACTGCAGAAAAAATGTTTTTAAACTTGCATTGGCGTAGCAAAAACGTTGCTGGTGCGGTGGATCTACTTTGTGTCATTGGTGCATTTGTCTTTTTGTTTTACGTTTGCTAAATTATAAAAAAGTATTTATTTGGTTTTACTCCTTTGATTTTATTTAACTAAAATAATTACAAACAGGGTGTTTATGGCTATTTTTACCCATTTATAATATATTTTTACCTTTCTGTTGAGTTTGTTTGCATGTGTAAAAATATATTTATAACTTTGCGAAAGTAATGTTAGAAATAGCATAAATAGTCGTAAAATCAAAATAAAATGGTTGGATTGGCAATGCCAAACAGCCGTTTCAATAAGTTTAATTTAGTATTTTTATTTAATCAATTAGTTATGAAGAAGAAAGCATACATTACCCCGATCACCACCATTACGCCCTTGCCGTATATGGAAGCTATGCTCGACAGTAGCGAAAGCATAGGCGATGAATCGTTAGGAACACCTGTTTACATGATGCCCAACAACCCTTTTAGGAAACCGGAGCGGAAAAAACACGGTGGGAATACCGCTAAAAAGTAACCACAAAAAACAATGGAAGTTGTGCAGAAACCAACAAAGTAGGTTGCCAACTTCTAATAAAGGCTCGACAGAACTACGGTTTTGCCGAGCCTTTTTTTATGGAAAAGAAGAACGCTAAATAGACTAAGAAGCCAAAGCTAAGCTGTTTTGATAACACTTATAGGTGTATTTAGATTTTTGGAAAAAGCAAAACAAAAAACAAAAACATAGGCGTTTTATTTGGCGTTTTAAACTAAAATAGATATATTTGCACAGAAATATGCTTTTACTAAGCAAATTGATTTTTATTAAAATGCCTATATGGCATTTCTCCAAATACCACAAATAAAAGCCGCGATGGCAGAAAGAAGTGGTTATTTAATAGTTAATAACACTACCATCTAGCGTTTTGGTAGATTTAGGTTTTTAGTTATTAGGAACTAAATTTATATTGTTATTATATGCATTTGCTAACTATTTAAGTATTTAATGAATGCATTATAAGAAGAATTCAGTATGGATCGGGAGATTAATATGAATTTATTAACAATAAAATTTACAGATTATTTAGAAAAGAAATATAGGTTGGCTGTGAGGCTAGCCTATTTTTATTTATAAGCAGTCTCAGTTTATTTTAGCCATAAAACCATTTTCTGTTGCCCACAATATACACGATACATTTTAAATAGAAAACACCCTGTATTACAAAAACCCCCTTTTTGCATTGCAAAAACCATACTTTTGGCGTGCAAAAACCATACTTTTGCAATGCAAAAAGGGGGTTTTTGTTTTTCAAACACTGGGTAGGCTGTTTTATATGTGTATATATAGTAGGCTAAAAGCCATAGTATCAGGCAGAAAGACCACCGTTTTCTGTTTGTTTATAGATAGCTATCGCCACCCTTTGTAGCTGCAAACCCGTTGGCAGATGTAGGGGCTTGTGCGTTGGTTTCGTGTACCTTTATTCTACGGCTTACTTGTTTTGCAACGCAACTATATATATAGGTGTAAATAATATTGATGAAACCAGAGCAAAAAAGTTTTTCTATGGTTTTACAAAAAATACCCTTATAAAGATGCGTAGATATTCGGATATTTTGTGTAAGTTTGCAAACAGAGTTGTAACAGATGGCATCTGCCGATGTTAAACCACACCAGTTGCTCTTGCTGTTTGGTTTAACCCGACTGTCAAACACAACTTTTGTAAACAAAAAATTGCATTTAAACAGAAAGAAAGAGAGTGAAAAAAGAATAAAACTATGAATACTACATTAACAATAATAACCTTTGCAGCGGCTGTATATGGGCTTGTAATGGGCATAATTATGGCATTCAGCATACGTCCGCAGTTGCTTCATCAAGAAAAGCTATATATTAGCCATAACAAAATTACTGGTTTCACTCAGCTTTACGCACTGGCTATGATGGTTTCTTTTGCAACTGTAACCCTATTTAATAATATATTTTCGTTCATAGGTCCCATTTGTATTGTTGGCTTTATACTGGTTATGAACATTGTTTTGATAAAAACCATACAGCGGAAACGGCAATGGTTACGTAAAAATCCTAACTATGCAACACTAACTTTCAAGGTTGGAGGTAGTTTTCTTGTACCTAATATACCTATGATTGTGTCGGTAGACGAAGATGAATATGCCTTAGACACCGTTTGTTGGATAGGAAAGAAATGTTTAATAACAGCTGGAACACATCGCATTAAGTTTAAGTTAGAAAAGCGTCTTCCTAAAAGATACAACAACAGAGTTCAACTTCTTAAACAATATATAGAGGCTGATTTCCAACCAGGAAACATATATTGCGTTGAAGAAGATATACCAAACGAGCATCTTACCTTACATTCTATATATAAAGAAGTGGTAGACCAAAAACAAAAAGTATGATAAACACCATTTTAAACATACCTCTTTTCTCGCCCATAACAACTGTAGATTATGTTTCTTGGCTATTTTTCATTTGTTTTTTCTATGCTATTGTAGGCTTATTTTTCCTGCGTTCGAAGTTTAGACATCAGGAAAATAGAAAAAAATTAATGTACATTCTTGTTTTCGGAGAATGTGTTCTTATTGGCGCATCGCTCGTTTCGGCATACTGTGCAAATAGTTCTTTTAAAATAGGCATATACACATTGCCCTTTGTTCTTATAGTTTCTTTCATTGCAGGAAACATTGCCATTGTTAGATATATAGTGAAAACACAACGCTGGATAAACGCTAATAGGGGCTATGCAACACTGTTGTTCAAAGAAGAATGGTTTGTTAGAGAGGTACACAGAATAGTTATTTTAGAAATAGATGGTGTACCCTATGGTAAAGGACTTATATATTGGGCTATGAACAAATGCCTTATTGCACCGGGCAAACACCAGATAAAACTGGCTGTAAAGGTGTTAGACAGCTATAAAAGTAAGCCTAAAACAAAAGAATACACCCAAGACGTGCTCGTAAATATGGCGCCAATGGGTAAATATATTATAGAAGAAGACAGAGAAAAACAGTGTTTAAATGTGCGCTCGCTATTCAAAGTAGTAACCAATAGCACCGAAGTGGCACACAAAAGAGGCTCAACTCCACCCACATAAGCACCGCACAACATTGCAGTTTAGGGTTGCTTGCCATTGGAAATATGCACTACCTTTGCACCATAAAGCCACATTTACATTAGCTTAAACAACAAAACATAAGCATAAACAAACATAAATGAGAACCAAATTCATAGTTGCAATATTGCTAATATTAGCCTCTACCACCACAGCACAAACATTAGAAGAGTGCCAAAAGGCGGCTGAAAAGAACTATCCGCTTATTAAACAATATGGTTTAATAGCACAAACCACCGAGCTAACTGTCAGTAACATACAGAAAGAATGGCTACCTAAAATAGCCGTTTCGGCTCAAGCCACCTATCAAAGCAATGTTGTGGCATGGCCAGAACGTATACAAAGCATCTACCAACAAATGGGTTTAGCCATGAAAGGACTAAAAAAAGACCAATATAAAATGGCTATAGACTTGCAACAAACACTTTACGACGGTGGAACAATAGCCAGTAAACAAGCCATTGCACGGCAAGAAGCAAAGATACAAGAGGCTGAAAACCAAACAAAACTATACGAAGTGCACCACCGTGTTAATGAAATGTACTTTGCATTGCTACTTCTAAACGAACAAATAAAGCTGAACAACAATGTAAAAAGCCTACTCTTAGCGAGCGAAAACAAACTTGCTGCTATGGTAAAAAGTGGAACTGCTGCCACAAGCGACCTTGACAACGTTAAGGCAGAACGGCTTAGTGCAGAACAACAATACACAAGTTTAAAAGCCGAACAACAAATGTTGCAACACATTCTAACCACTTTTTGTGGCATAAAAGTGGAAAACGTGCAAAAACCAACGCCAGTTTCGACAGACACATTAACCAACAACAGACCCGAATTGCAGCTTTTCAACAGTAAGTTAAAACTATCCGAAGCACAAGAAAAGGCATTAAACACACGTCTACACCCCACTTTGGCTCTATTTGCACAAGGCTATTATGGCTATCCGGGTATGAATATGTTTAACGATATGATAGACCACAAATGGCGACTTAACGGCATTGTGGGTGTAAAACTATCGTGGAACGTGGGCGCTCTCTACACACGCAAGAACGATAAGGCACGTTTAAGGTTGCAACGCGAACTAATAGAGAATGAACGTAAGGTGTTTTTATTTAACAATAGTATGGAACAAATTCGGCAAAATAGCAACATAAACCGCTTTAAAACAATGATGCAGACCGACAAAGAAATAATTGCACTGCGCACAAATGTAAGAAAAGCAGCCGAATCGAAGCTACTTCACGGCATAATAGACGTAAATAGCTTGTTGCGAGAAATAAACAACGAGAATGCAGCAAAGGTACAATGGGCTATTCACGAGATAGATATGCTGAAAGAAATGTATAACCTAAAATATACCAACAACCAATAAATAACCACACAACAGATATGAAAAAGACTATATTCTTGGCACTTACAACACTTATAATAGCAGCGTGCGGAAAGCAAGAAAAGGACTACGATGCAACAGGAACGTTCGAAGCAACAGAGGTTACTATATCTGCCGAATCGTCAGGACAGCTTATTAGCCTCAACATTAACGAGGGAGATATACTAAACAGTGGGGTTACAGTGGGACAAATAGATAGCCAGCAGTTGGTTTTAAAGCGACAACAGTTGGCAACAAACACGCAACAACTTAACGCTACCCATAGTCAGCTCGATGCAAACAAGCGACAACTGGCTGCAAACAAACTGGCTATGGCAAGAAAACAGCTGGATTTAAAAAAGCAAGTGGCTACCATTCAACAACAAATAGCCAACCAACTGCACGAGAAACAACGCTTTTCTGAACTCCTTAGAGATGGTGCTGTGCCACGAAAACAGGTAGACGACATTGACTATCAGATAGAAGTGCTACGCAAACAGCTGGTTGCAACCGAAGAACAAATAGCAAGTCAGAACGCAGCATTGGCAGAACAAAACAAAGGAATAGCCGCTCAGATAGAGGGAATAAGCTCTCAACAAGCAGGCGTAACGGCACAACAAGCAGGCGTTCGCAGCCAACAAGCACAGATAGACAACCAAATTGCACACACCTTTGTGAGGGTTCCACTTACTGGAACTGTGCTCGAGAAGTATGTAGAACAGGGCGAATTTGTATCGGTAGGTAAACCTTTGTTTAAAATTGCCAACACTAAGAATATGTACATTCGGGCTTATATAACCTCTAAACAGCTGAAAAACGTTAGAATAGGTCAGCATGTTACGGTGTTAGCAGACTATGGTAAAGGTGAGAAAAAGAGGTATTCGGGAGTTGTTACATGGATTTCGAGCCAATCAGAATTTACTCCTAAAACCATTGTAACCGACGATGAACGAGCCGATTTGGTGTATCCTATAAAGGTAAAGTTCCTAAACGATGGCTACGCAAAGATAGGAATGTACGGCGAAATAAAGTTTTAAATATAGCAAAAATGCTAAACATAAACTGGAATAGTGCCAAACAAAAATGCAACAAACTATGAATGCCATTGAAGTAAACAACATATCGAAACGCTACGGCAAGGTAGAGGCATTGCAAAATGTTAGTTTTTCGGTGGCAGAAGGCGAAGTTTTCGGACTGATTGGACCAGATGGTTCAGGCAAAACGTCTATGCATCGCATACTGTGTTCGCTACTTCTGCCCAGCGAAGGTACGGCAACAGTTGCAGGATACAATGTTGTTAGCCAAATGAAAGAGGTGAGAAAACTATTGGGATATATGCCCGGCAGGTTCTCACTCTACCAAGATTTAACGGTAGAAGAGAACTTAAACTTTTTTGCTACCCTATTTAATACAACCGTAGAAGAGAACTACGATGCTATTAAAAATATTTATTCGCAGATTGAACGCTTTAGAAAACGACAAGCAGGAGCACTCTCTGGTGGTATGAAACAGAAACTTGCGTTATGTTGTGCCTTAATTCATAAACCACAAATACTATTTCTTGACGAACCCACAACTGGCGTTGATCCTGTGAGCAGAAGGGAATTTTGGGACATTCTAGCACAAATGAAAGAACGCAAAATTACGATCATTGCATCTACACCATACCTCGATGAAGTGCAAAGGTGTGAACGTGTGGCGTTTCTTTCCGAAGGTATTATAAAGGGAATGGGCACTCCTACCGAAGTGCTTACACAGTTTGAGGCTGTTTTTAACCCTCCTCGCATAGAACATAAACATTGTTACGCAACAGCAAAACAAACCGAAAACGTTATAGAAGTGCAACATTTGGTGAAGGCTTTTGGCAGTTTTCGTGCAGTAGACGATATATCGTTCACCGTAAAAAAAGGAGAAATATTTGGTTTTCTAGGGGCTAACGGAGCAGGAAAAACTACTGCTATGCACATACTAACAGGACTAAACCAACCCACAAGTGGCACTGGCAGGGTGGCAGGATATGACATTCGTACCGAATACGAACAGATAAAGCAACACATTGGGTATATGAGTCAGAGGTTTTCGCTATACGAAGACCTTACTGTTGCCGAGAATATACGTCTTTTTGCAGGTATCTATGGTATGCATAAAAAGGATATTCGCCAGAAAACCAACGAGCTTTTGCAACGCCTAAACTTCGATAAGCATCGCAATAGTTTGGTGTCTGACCTTCCATTAGGGTGGAAACAGAAGTTGGCTTTTTCGGTCAGCATCTTCCATAATCCTAGTGTTGTGTTCTTAGATGAGCCAACGGGAGGTGTCGATCCTGCCACTCGCCGCCAGTTTTGGGAACTTATTTACGAGGCTGCAGCACGGGGAATTACAGTGTTTGTTACCACTCACTATATGGACGAAGCCGAATATTGCGACCGAATCTCTATAATGGTAGATGGTAAGATTAAGGCTTTAGGAACTCCAGACGAACTAAAACGCAACTTTAATCAGCCCGATATGAACCACGTATTCACTTATTTAGCACGACAAGCAACACGCAGTTCCGATTAGGATATAACGAAAACGCTATAATATATATATGTAGACAAACAATGGGGTACACCTTATTATAATATATAACATAAGAAAACAAAAAGCATAACACACAATGAAGCAGTTTATTTCGTTTGTTACCAAAGAAACAAAACACATTCTACGCGATAAGCGCACCATGCTAATTCTGTTTGGTATGCCCATTGTTATGATGCTTTTATTTGGTTTCGCCATTACCACAGATGTAAGAAATGTACGCACCATAGTGGTTATGAGCTATGCAAACAATGCCACACAAGAGGTGGCAGACCGTTTAGCAGCATCCGAATACTTTAAACTTGTAAAGGTGGTGGGCACTTCCGACGAGGCAAAACAGCTTATAAGAGACCAGAAAGCAGACCTGGCGATGGTGTTTCCAGAACACTTTGGCAAAACCAAACAGCAAATTCAGTTTATTGTAGACGGCGCAGATCCAAATATGGCACAGCTTTGGACAAACTACGCAAGGATAGTTATAACCAACACAAAGGGGAGCGTGGTAAACACAAAACTACTGTATAACCCACAAATGAGGTCGGCTTACAACTTTGTTCCAGCCACTATAGGAATGTTGTTAATGCTAATTTGCGCAATGATGACATCTATTTCTATTGTTCGCGAAAGAGAAAAAGGAACAATGGAAGTATTGCTTGTGTCGCCCATTCAACCAATAATGATTATAGTTGCAAAGGTTATACCCTACTTAGTATTGGCTTTTATTATTCTTATAATCATACTACTTATGTCGGCTTTCGTGCTCGATGTTCCAATGCAAGGGTCGCTTTTCGGCATATTTCTTATCTCTACCATCTACATTCTTCTGGCTCTTGCATTTGGTTTGCTGGTTTCTAACATTGCAGAAACACAACTCGAGGCACTACTTTTATCGGCTATGGTGTTGCTTATGCCTATTCTATTGCTCTCTGGAATGATATTCCCCATAGAGTCGATGCCACGAATTTTACAATATGTATCTGCCATAATACCTACCCGATACTATACCAGTGCTATGCGAAAACTAATGATTATGGGGGTGAGTATAAAGGAGGTGTATCACGAAATAGCAATTCTTGTGGGTATGTTGGTAGTGCTTTTGTCGCTCTCGTTAGCCAAATTCAATAAACGTTTAGACTGATGTGTATGACACTAAAGTATCTTTTACAAAAAGAAATTATTCAAATTAGGCGCAATTCGTTTATTCCTCGCCTCTTAATAACGTTTCCAATAATGGTAATGTGTGTGATGCCGTGGGTAATGAATCAGGAGGTTAAAAACGTAATTGTAGATGTTGTGGACAACGACCGTACCACAAAGTCGCAACAATTGGTACACGAAATAGAAGCCAACAGATATTTTATATTTCACGGACAACAGCCAAACTACTCGGCGGCACTTAGCAATATAGAGCAATCAACCACAGATATAGTGGTGGTTATACCCCAATACTACAGTCGCGACCTTGCTCTTGGAAAGCTGCCACAGGTGCTAATTGCGGCTAATGCTGTGAATGGAACAAAGGGTTCTATAGGTTCTGCTTATCTTTCGCAAATAGTTTCAGCCCATACAATGCCATCTACAGCAAGCATAATGTCGGCAACCAATACGCTATATCTGTACAATAAGCATTTAAATTTTAAGCTTTTTATGATACCTGCCCTATTCGCTATCATTATGATGCTTATGACGGGATATCTACCAGCACTAAACATTGTGAGCGAAAAAGAGGCTGGCACCATCGAACAAATAAATGTTACGCCGGTTAATAAGTGGGTGTTTATTCTGGCAAAACTTATTCCTTATTGGGCGATAGCTATGTTTGTTGTTACCATTTGCCTACTTCTGGCATGGGTGGTGTATGGCATTACGCCTGTAGGAAACATAGCTCTAATATACCTACTGTCGCTTTTGTTGTCGCTTTTCTTTTCGTCTTTCGGACTAATAATATCCAATTATTCAGACAATATGCAGCAATCTATGCTCATAATGTGGTTCTTCGTGGTTATACTCATACAACTTTCGGGGCTCTTCACCCCATCTCGCTCTATGCCATCAGTAGTTTATATCACCACATATATAAATCCTGTAAGCTACTTTATTGATGCTATGCGCACAGTGTTTATACGTGGTGGCAACTTCAATAGCATTGCACACCAAGTGTTAGCCCTTGCTTTAATTGGACTGTTTATGGGCACATGGGCAGTAATGAGCTATAAGAAGAACCGTTAAACTGTGAGAAAACTATTGCTTATAGCCACACAACACGACCAAAAGGCAACATTTCTACCCTATCTTTTTCACATCGTCCTCAAACGAACTGTGGTTGATGGCACGAGCTTTGAGCTTCGACCGATAAGTATAAACAGTGGTAAGACTGGCACGAAGAATAGACGAGATACGTGCATTGTCGGTAATTCCTAATCGAATAAGGGCAAGAATACGTAGTTCGGTGGTTAAACGCTCATCGCCTTTTGGCTCTATCCGTGCATCGTTGCGTAGCAATTGGTTTACACCAGCTACGAAATTAGGATATATATTTAAGAAAGCTGTATCGAAATTTATATAGTATTCGCTCGTAGCAACCTGTGTAAACGAATTGTTTTTCAGCTCTGTATAGAGTTCGTCCATACGCTTTTCGCGCGCCAAACGGTTGTAAATTCGGCGTTTCTCTTCGGCTTGGTCTATCAAATTCGACGCTAATTCTAAGAAACGAGTTATATATTCTTCTCTAATATTATTGGCTTCGCAAAGTTGAGCATTCACTTTGCTCAAGTCGTCTACGGCATTATTCAACTGCTTATTCATTAAAACCATTTGCACATGTGTCTTTCTGTAACGGCGAAGATATCTCCAGATAAAGAAAACAGCCACAATCAATGCAATGGCAACTACACTAACGGCAACCAAAAGACCAAAAATGTGCATACGTTGGGTGCGTTGTTGCACTATGTAAGCCGAAAAAATGCGTGGCAAGATATGGGCATTCTGAATGTTTCGCAGGCGTGTTCCATAGAAATTAGCATCTTCTATAGAAACATTCATATAGTTATAAGCTCGCTCTACGTCGCCTTGATCGAACAATTCGTCTGCTAAAAGGCGCAAAGAGTTATTTTCTTTCGACGACGAATAAACATCGCTAATTGCACTTTGCACCAAATAATATAGCCGTTTGGTAGAATTTCCAAGCTTACCATAGAGTTCTGCCAAATCGAAACATACCATAGCATATTCGTGGTTGGTTCTTCTCCATCGTTTCAGATAGTTTTCTAACATGCCGATAGCCTTTTCTGTATGTCCTCTTTCGCTTAGTTCGGTCATTTCTGCACGCACATACGCATACGTATCTTTATACGGACTAGCCAAAATAAGTCGCCTATAATATTCTACTCTGCCCTCATACGAAGCGTGCAACTGTGTTCCTGCTGTGTATTCTGCCAACAACGACATTAGCAAATACCATTCGTCGTTAAATGCTTGAGTAAGTTGAGCGTCTAAAGTAGATACTTTTATACTATCTAACAAGTCGCGCGACTCCACAAAAAAGGCTGCCAGTGTATGCACATGCACCTTTTTGAGTTGTGCTTCTGCCAAATACTTATCATTCCGCATACGTTTTGCATACAAAATAGTACGGTTGGCGTAAACCAAAGCAGAGTCGAACCGAAAGGCTTCATACTCATTGTAGAGCTGCATACATATTTCGTAGCGTTGCCTATCGGTAAGATGTGGAGTAGAAAGGCGCTGCCGTATATCGTTTATTCGCGCTACCTTTTTAGCAGTTATAGCCTTACTATGTTGAATAAGATTGTCTAATTCATCGTATTCGGTAGCTGCCATTGTTGCAGAACTATGCAACAATGCAAAGAAAAATAATAAACACCAACATAAAAACGTGGCTTTGTTTTTTTGGAGGTCTTGTCGTATCATTATGTAATTACCGTAATTCGGACACACAAAGGTATGTATAAATATTGAGAAGTGCAAGTTTTACATAAAAAAAGTGTACCGTTAGAGCATCTCGCCCTTGGTACACCTTACGTTTAGTTACGTTTTGATTGAGAGTGTTCATTCCTGCAGCTACTCTGCAAGTCTCTAATCATTGTTTCCTGAAACACTATTTTCCACCTTAAATTAACGCTATTTCATTTCACTGCCTCACGGCATACTTTTGTTAAATCTGATGCAAAGATAGTCAATATAATCGTTGATGCGATATGTTGCAAACATAAATCTAAATCAATATAAATAACATCTAAATTATATCTTATTATTTATCAATTACTTATATACTTTTATAGGCTTATAATATAGGCAAAAAATCTAAACGTTTTCGCAAAAAACAAAGTATAAAAGGAAACAAATTAAGGTATAAAAGCAGCTAAAACAGAGCAAAATTCATAAATTAAAACAAAACAAAAGGAGTAAAGTAAGATATTTGTCGTCTTATTTGCAAAAAGCAATATCCTTTTTTTATACTCCAAAACAGTGTTTTTGGAAACGTACAAACTACATATACCATCAAGCATTATGCAAAAGAAAGGGTAAAATTCGTAGTATTTCTCACAACACATTATGCTATTATATATATAATAAGGTGTAACAAAATAGGTTTGTATGCCGAACAGTGGTCTTGCAAAAATACTTTTGTACACACAAAAAAACGCAAAGAAGCCACAATACACACAATAAAATGATGTAAGATACTATTTCTATAAATATTTTTCTATACCTTTGCAGCCAAAAATAACACTCAATGAAATTATGAGAAGTATAAAAACAGTTTTGCACACAGCACTATTTCTATTGTTTGTACTAACGTTTGCATCGTGCATAAAAAACGAAGCACTGAATCAAGAGGCTGATATTGTTGCTGCAAAGGTAAGCAACGACGAACTATTGATACGCAAACCGCTAATTACAAACAACGAAGTGAAGTTCTTTGTAAATGGTGGCAGCGACCTTACACAACTGGCGCCACAGTTCGAACTTACTCCAGGAGCAACCATTGAACCGGCAAGCGGAACCGTTCGCAACTTCTTAACGCCTCAAACCTACACTGTTACATCTGAAGATGGGCAATGGAAAAAACAATATAAGGTATCTTTCGTTAGCAACGATGTGGCTACCGAATATCATTTTGAGAACATTAGATGGCATAAAGCCAAACGGTCGTGGGACGACGAGGTGGAAAGTAACTTCTTCCACATATTCTATGAGCTATTAGCACCAAAAGATACAATGGATTGGGGCAGTGGAAATGCTGGTTTCTTAATAGTCAATCAAGATGCTAAAGCAGAGGAATACCCTACCAGTCAAGCTGATGGCGGCGTTGTTGGTAAGTGTGCTAAGCTGCAAACAGTAAGCACAGGAAGCTTTGGTAAAATGATGAATGCGCCTATTGCAGCAGGAAACTTGTTTACTGGCTCATTCCAAATAGACATTACAAACCCCGCAAAATCGACACGCTTCGGACTTCCTTTCCGCAAAATGCCTACTCGGTTGGCTGGCTACTACAAGTATAAGGCTGGAGAAACATATACCGATAAGTTTAGTAAAGTGGTAGAAGGAAAGCACGACGACTTCGCTATTTATGCTGTGCTTTACGAAGTTACACCACAAGTGCCCTATTTAGATGGCACAAATTCGTTGTCGAACGAAAACATTGTGCTGAAAGCTGAACTTGATAATCGTAAAGAAACCGATGTGTGGACACATTTTGCCATAGACTTTAAGCCTGTAGATGGACGAAAAATAGATGCAAAGAAATTGGCAGAAGGCAAATACAATTTAGCAATAATTATGTCGTCGAGCAAAGATGGGGCTATTTTCAACGGTGCAATAGGCAGCACTCTCTATGTAGACGAAATGGAACTCTACTACAAATAAACCTATATAGCAAAAAGAAGAAAATGAAAACAACAAATATAATCGCAAGAATGGCAGCAGCTACCCTACTTCTATGTGTTGCCATAACCACATGGGCACAACAAGAAAAAAACTCCGACTGGGAATTTGAAGTGCGGGCTGGCGTGAATATAGGTGGAGCATCGCCACTTTCTATGCCACGCGAAATAAGAAAAATAAACAGTTATAGCCCACGATTGAATGCCTCTATAGAAGGTGTAGCCACAAAATGGATAGGCGAAGACCATAAATGGGGAATTTCAGCAGGACTGAAATTCGAACAAAAGGGTATGATAACGGGAGCCACTACAAAGGGTTACAGTATGGAGATAGTGAACGATGGCGAACGAGTATCTGGATTTTGGACAGGCTATGTAAAAACTCGCTACAACAGCACCTTCCTTTCCATTCCCGTAATGGGCAACTATCGCATTGGAAATAAGTGGAAAGTGCGCGCCGGACTGTTTGCTTCGTTCCGATTAGATGGCGAATTTAACGGAGAAGTTAGCAATGGCTATCTACGAGAGGGGTCGCCAGTAGGCGAAAAACTAATATATGAGAATGGAAAAACAGCCCCATACGACTTCTCATCGCACCTTAATCATTTCCATTGGGGTGCACAAATAGGAGGCTCTTGGCAGGCTTTCAACCACTTTACACTGAACGCCGACCTTACATGGGCTATGAATAATATATTTGAAAGCAACTTTAAAACCATCAGTTTCAATATGTATCCCATATATCTGAACGTTGGTTTTGGCTACACATTCTAAACTGTAAAAAGACAATATAGCAACTGTTTAACGCCACATACAAACATTTTGCAAAGCATAAAGCCAATATATTATGAGCAGTATGCTAACAAAGTGTCAGCACAAAGTGAGAATGTAACAAAACAAGTGGTACGATTTTTTACGTTCTCACACAAAATGTGTTACACCAAAACACACCAAAAGAAATATAAAGAACATTATAAAATCGTACTTCGCAACATATTTGTCTGGTTTCCCTACAACTATTTAGGATTTTCCCGATAGCCATTTCATATTTTACTACTATCTTTGCACATAGTAAAAAATCACCTACGGGTATAAAACAAGAAAGGAAAAATCTATGAGACAGACAAGTTTAAACAACCTACGCAGCTGTGTTATATTGCTTTTTGTGGCGTTTACAATTGCAACAAGCGCACAAACCACACAAAAAAATACCAAACTTTATTCATATAATCGTAACGGTGTGTACTATCAAAGACAACCTATAGTAGACGCCGACTATCGTTCGTTTGTAGATTTAGGCTTTGGTTATGCCAAAGACCGATACAACGTATACTACTTAGGGCGCATATTGCCGTATGTAGATCCTATGACATTCAGCCTTAAAATAGCTCAGCCCTATCCAGGAGACTATCCAACAGACGACGATATATACGACAACGACGATTACTACCGCTATCGCATAACATCGAATGCAGTGCTGTTTCGTGGAAAAAAAATTAGCGATTCTCCACGAACCTTTAAAGATCTGGGCTGGGGATATGGCAAAGATGCCTACGATGTATATTATATGGGACGAAAAATGGAAGGCGTATTCTCTAACACCTTTAAAGTATTGGAAGATGGCTATGCAGAAGACTCGTTTGACACATATTATAGAGGTAAGAAAGTAAAATAAAAGTTACACAAAAAATATAGCAAGCACACAAGTGGACTATTGTTTTAAAAACCATAGACGGCAAATATTATGAAACAAAGCCACAGTTGTGTTCATAAATAGCGCAAAATAGCCTTATTCTATGAAAAAACCTACCAGAAAATTTGTGCGGACAGAAAATAAATAGTACCTTTGCACCGCATTTGAAAGAATGCTTGGCAACTCTTAAACAGAACCCTGACTGGAAGGATGGGTGAGTGGCTGAAACCACCAGTTTGCTAAACTGACGTGCGGGTTACCGTACCGGGGGTTCGAATCCCCCTCCTTCCGCAACCCTACGGGGACAAATCGACAATAAGAAGGTCGGTTCATCTAACGGTTAGGATACAAGATTCTCAATCTTGGCATACGAGTTCGATTCTCGTACCGACTACAAAGAAAGCTTATAAGCAACTCGCTTATAAGCTTTTTTTGTATACATAATAGGGTCAGTCCTAAAACGGGTCAGTCCTAAAACGGGTTTTGAATTAGCATGGTTTAGATTTTATAAAATATGTTGTTGCAGATCGTAACTTAACATTCGTTAATCTTGTCAGAGTTATGAATCTTTTGTTTACCTTTGTCAAAGGTAAATAATTATATATTTATGAGATATACGCAAGAAAACTTTCAAGAGTGGATATTCTTTATCTCTGATAAGATGGAATACTTCACTGGAACTTTTGCCAAGGAACATGGTTTAGTATTAGATTATAGTAAGAAGTCGTTAGATGATTTAGAAAGATGGATTCTTGATAATTTTAATGACCATAACGATTTAATAGCGCAAAAAGAATTGTTAGACCATCTAACCATTTATATTGGACAAACTTTCAAAAAATATATTGGTGGCAAATGGTTTATTGACTTAGAAAACAAGAAAAATGTATATTATAGTATGCCTGTTCTAACTGATGAAACCTATAGAGGTGTGACATATGTTTCCCCAATGACCTTTGCAACTGCTTGTATTAGTAGGAATAAAGGAAATTACATCAGTACCATTCTTTTGAATGTAATGGAGGATATGGGAATTCAGTTGGATTCTAAGGTTAAATAACGTATAGTAATAGATAATCGTTAGTAAGAGTTTAAAACAATTTAGTAAAATTAGGTAAGGAGTTATGGAGGTTACTATATTAGCAATAATAGTCGTAGTAATTCTATTGATACATTTTAGCCGAAATAAGAGAAAAGGGAGGTATGGTGAAAAACGTGTTGCTGCTATTCTTAATTCTTTGCCTGATGAATATACTATCTTTAATGATGTATATATCGAAGAAAATGGGAAAAGTACCCAAATAGATCATGTAGTATTTTCGCCATATGGCATCTTTGTTATTGAGACTAAGCAATATAAAGGGTGGATATATGGAGATGAACGAGCAAGTTTTTGGACTAAAAACATATATGGTAATAAATATGAGTTTTATAATCCTTTGTTTCAGAATTATGGACACGTCAAAGCTTTAGAATCTCTATTAGGCTTTCCTTACCAATATTTTATTTCAATAGTCGTCTTTATTGGCGATGTAACTATCAAAGGGGACTATCCCAATCATAATGTAGTGTATGAAAATGAATTACTGGGCACTATAAAATATCATATTAGTGTTTTATTACCAGATGACAAATTAAAATGGGCTATCAATAGGTTGGCATATTCAAGTTTTGAGACAAGTGATACTGCAAAAGAACATATAATCCAAGTAAAAGAGAGGATTAGTCAGTACAACTCGATGATTAACAATGGCATTTGCCCACGTTGTGGAGGTAAACTCGTTCTTCGTCAAGGTAGATATAGGAATTTTTGGGGTTGTAGCAACTATCCTCATTGCCACTATATATTGAAGGATTATTAAATGGATGTATAGGTATAATGCAGAAGTTAAATTGTATTGCTAGAATTTAAGAAACTAAACGTTAGGAAAATAGCAATTTTAGAGATATAGTAGAAACTCTAAGAAACAAAACAAGGTTAGGTTTACGGATAGTGAATTTAAATGTATTTAAATTATGTATTATCTGTTAAATGTGTTTTATAAAAGAGATGTATAATACAATAATAATTATGACATTCCAAACATTCTGAAAATTGCTTCCTTGGTTAGTTGAAAGCAAAAGTAACTATTTTCCACACGTTTCTTTCACAAAAAGTTATGATAGGTCGAAAAACCATTCAAGAAAAGTGTTGAAATTGGACCATTGTGGCTTTAATTTTCCCTGCTGAAAATCGTTGTAAACCTTTCCAAGTGTAAGTTCTAATACTTCGCCTGTGCGCCTATTATAGAAAAATCCTCCCTCTCCTTCAAAACTATCGAGTGGAATATACTCTTCTGGCAAGTTGAAAACAGACCTCATAGTCTCCATTTGTTCATAATAAATTGAGTTTATTGCAAACCAACAAACGTTATATAACTCTGCACGATTGCCAGAAAATGTTGTTTCATTTGTATAAAGATTAAATTGAGCAAAGGGAGTTTCAAGGTTAATCCCTAAGTCTGACATTACTTTTTTATAGGCTTCGTCTTCTGTATCATCGTACATTCCATTTTCTATCAAGTAGTTTTTTACTTTCTCCGACAACATAAATATGGTTTTATATAAGTTTATTTTCTCTTTTCGTTCAATATTTTAGTTTAAGCAAACTGCATTATCGTTTGTTTCAACGCTCTATTTCATCAACATCAAAATTGTTTTCATTTCGCTATTCATTGCTAACTATTTATTAACCTCTGCATAACTGTAAACTTCGGGTGTTATAGCCTTACTATTGTTACAACCTGCAATTAGTAAAACTAATATAAGCGAGGCAAAATCATAGAATTGCGTTTAATGTTCATACGCATAATGTTTGTTAAGCGAGCACAAAAATAGTAATTTTCCCCATTTTCTGCAAAACAATTCCTATCTTTGTTGCGATAGATTATTAAAAGAAAACATATTTTATAGCCGTTTAAATTTAACAAATAAGATGAAAAGATACATTATTCTTTTTTTAGTTATAACATTCATATTTCCGTGTACTGCACAAAATTTAAACAATATGAAAAAACCAGAGAAGTTTAATTACAAATATTATAAAAGTAAACTTTCTCCGAATACAAGTTATAAAGAATATACAGAGGAAGATGGAACCATTGTTTGTGTTAGTTTTGAAAAAGACGTTAATTGGATTGTTACTATAAAGCCATTAACCTTTAAAAAAAATGCCAAAATGTATTATAAAAATGGCTTTTTAGACACCGAAGGCGATTGGTTTTATTGCTCAAATATTAGAATTGGTATTTGGCGTGAGTACGATAAAAAGGGTAAACTGATAAAAGAAAAAGACGAAGACCAGAAATTTGAAAACCTAAAAATAAAACCTAAAGAGTTGCTTCTTTGGTTAGAAAAAGAAGGTTGGATAGATTTAACAACAGGAAAAGGACAACAAACAAGTGTTTCTGATAGTCCTTTCCACATTAACTTTATGTCTCGTAATAACCAAAATGCCAAATGGTTTATACATCGTAAAACTATTTTTGGTTCAGAATATATTGTTATAGATGCAGAAACTGGAGAAGTAACTTCGCGTGAGAATATATACAACAGAGAATAAGTTCGGATTAAAGCAAAAACTGCCATTTCTCCCTATTATAGTTTCGCAGTAATAGGGAAAAATGGCGAGTAATTTTTTTCTAACTATATTTTTCTGGTAAAGGAAAAATTTCTTCATTGGCAGGATAATTATCTAAATTCTTTGTAAGCCATAATTCAAAAATATTTGGTTTATCAAAGAAACCTGCAATATATCCTTTTTTTAAAAGACTAATATAGTAATCTGTGGGAGCATAATAAGAATTTCCATTTCTCATTATCCTCGATTGCTCTATAAAATGTTCTTTGTCATCTGACATAAATATTGCCAAATCGGGAAACTCTATATTTTCTTTTTCCAAATCGATATGCCCAATTAGCTGCCATATTTTTTTTCTAATTGCGGTTTCTTTGCCCGATATGTATATTTTAAAACCAACAGATAAAAGACTATCTAAGTTGTCTACTGGTTTTTCTGAATGGTAATTAAATACTCCAAAGCTGAATTGTTTTATCCAACAAATATAAGTATATTTTCCGTTAGGCAACTTTATCTCGTAAACATTGCCATATTTATTTTTTCCTTTTTTCTCCAAGCTGATAATTTCTTTATTGTTTCGCTTTGTTCTGCAAATAAATACATTTGCAAAAGGTGCAGTTTTATCACCAATGCAAATATAATAAGAAATGGGAGAAATATAATTATAAAATAGAAAAATTATAATTATAAATTTTTGTTTTATAATTACAATTTAGTTGGAACATTATTACGGCTGTGAAAGCGTAAAGTAGACTATGTAGGAACAATAATAAAATGGCTGTATTTAAAGAATGTATGATGGTTAAACCATTTCTGCGGATTATAAAATTACTACCACGAAATTCGTTCTACGAATAAAGATTGTTGGCTTTTCCAAAAAGAGTCTTCACGTATGTCAATTCCTAATTTAACACAATAGGAAATAAGAATTTCTTTATTTAATCGTTGTTTTATTATTTTTCTTTCATAAAACTCTTTTTCCTCAAAAGGTTGTATTTCTCCTTCGCAATAGAATTTCCATTTAGGATCTTTCATCGCATAAACAGTTCGCAACGTTTTTCCATTTTCTATACAGCTAAATTCATTTAATGCATCGGGAATATTGTTTGCGCTTATTCTAAAACTATATGCTTTTATTTTTAAGTCATTTGTAAGTACATGAATCAACGAACTTAAACCATCAGAATAGTTTGAGAACATTATACATTTGTTTTTACACAACTTTGGTGTAAAAAAATACAGCTTTTCAAAATGTGCACCGCCTTTAGGTGGACATAAGTCGTAGAGATTAAACTGAAATGGAGAATCTATTATTCTGTACTTATCATTACTTCCCCGCTTTTCCAGAATATACTTCTTTATTTGCTCCAAAGATGTATAGAGATATGTAAAAGTGAAATATTTGAATCTATCTATTTGCATGGCTTTCTTTTGCTATTACCTTCTTTTTCAAAGCATTTTTCACTCTTTCTACTAAGCCTCATAATGAAAACTGTGGAAACAAGCATATTAAATATGGTTCTATAAAAGGACAAAACTGCGTAACAGTGAAATTAAAAACTATTTATTTTCGTTATATTAAACCATTTATTTCCTTTATATCACACCATATTATTGCAACCGAATACTATCGTGCTGTTTCTTTTTCGCTTCTTTTTGTGCGTTTAAACGAACGGTAGTCATCAAGTTCTATTTCTATTTCTGGTTCAACAAGAGCACCTTTATGTGGCAATCTAAACTTCATATACTTAATGTTTAGTCCACGTTCTATCCATTGATTTTCGTAATAAGTGTGTATTCCAAGTATTTCTTTTGTTTCTCCATCAATATCGTCCGCTTGTGCACCATTTGTTTCATTACCATACAAATCTTCGGTACAAAAAAGCAAAGGCAAATTGTTTTTTTCAACAACATAAGTGGTATAAGTAAAAAGAAAGTTAGAGTCGGTTTTAAGATGCACTACTCCTTCGTTTTCCAAAAAGTTACAATAGCGTTTCAAAAAATAAGTAGACGATAGGCGTTTTCGTGCATTCTTCATCTGTGGATCAGAGAAAGTTAGCCATATTTCTTTTACTTCTTCAGCACCAAAGAAACGATCTATAATCTCTATTCCTGTTCGTAAGAAGGCTACATTAGGCAAATTTTCTTCCAACGCTTGCTTTGCTCCTGTATAAATTCGTGCACCTTTTATGTCTACTCCTATAAAATTTATATTCGGATAAAGTCGCGCCAAGCCCACAGTATATTCTCCTTTTCCACAACCTAACTCTAAAATTATTGGGTTGTTATTATGAAAATACTGTTCGTTCCAATGTCCTTTCATTTCGAATGGTATTTCGCTTATAACACCATGTGGATATTGAAAGACATTCTTAAACGTTTCTAACTCTGCAAATTTCTGTAACTTTCCTTTACTCATAATAGCTGCAAAGTTACAGAAAAACGTTTATAAAAAGACAGTTTTACATAGTTTTGTAGAAATATATCTTACTTTTATTGTTTGCACAAACCATATTTTGCACCATTATAAAGGTAAGACAAACAAATGCTTATCCACTTTTTAGCGATGCAAGACCAGCCATAATAAAGAAAAACGAATAGAATCCGAACAGCATAAAAAGCAATATGCCAATGCTCGAAACTATTTTTAAAAATAAACTGAAGCTGTTTTCTTGTGCAACAAAGAATCCAACTGATACAAAAAATAGTGTAATACTAAGAATACTAACGGGAAATTGCATAGGCGATAGATTGTTTGCAATTGTAGAAAACGACTTTTCGTCTACTGTATAACAAAGTAGTATCATAGAAAGAATGGCATATACCAATAAAAAGAATATGCCCGACAAGTATAAATACTTTAGTTTATACTGCCAATGGAAATAAGTCATACCACTTAAAATCACCGTCATAAGCAGCGGAATATACACGCTAAATATTGCATTATGGCTGTTTATCATACCACTATTTCTCTATTTCGTAATTGTTAGATTCATTGTATACAACGCAACATTCGCTATTTTTATTATATTTCTGCACTTAATTCTAAGTTCTATGTATCTTATCGTAGAAATTAAGAACAACGAATTGGTATTTTCTAATGTGTTTAACTCATTATTTCTAACTTATATTAGCATTACAAAAGCCAATTCGTTGTATATACGAACCCATAAAACTATATTGCCACAGAATGGTTGAAACTATTTTTTACCATACACACAATGCCAAAATGGTTAAGGCAACACTTTAATAGCAGCATTATTGCCTACACGAATAAAGAAAGGTTGATGTGTTAAGGAGGAAATTATATTGTTACCAGGCTGTATTGTTGTTTTTTGTAGGCACTTACCAGATATAGAATAGATGGAAAGTGGCTCGCCAACATATTGTTCTGCCTGTATATTTAGCACACCATTTGCAAAATTCCAACTTATTTTTGGTTGTTCAAGTAGCGTGTTTTTTATTGCAGTTGGATTAGGATCGTCTGCCAAATACGAAAGACTTACATAGCAATATCCACAGCCTTGCACGTTTACTTCTACTGTAAATTTCATTTCGTCTAACACATTGTTTGGATCAAAAGCATCTAATGTACCTGGATAAGCTCCCGATATACGTAATGTTACTTCTGTTTTGCCATTTCCCACCGACTTAAATGCGTTTCCTTTGGCTTCTATCACAGCTTCGTTGGCTGATGTATAGCGCAAAACTATGCGTTCGCCTTTAGCTATATACGCTTGTGTTGCCTTATTGTATGCCTTTACATACATACAATAGGTGCGATATATTGGTATTTTCAGATGGTTAGCAACATTTATACTTTGTTTTTCTAAAGTGCATAGCGTGGATTATTGTTTTTAGGATATTTATCTTCTAAATCTGTTTATTGTGTTCTTACAATAGTATAAGATAGGTATACCGCACTACTGGGAAAGAATATTAGATATGCCACATTAGAAAACACGATAGCAAAGAGTGTATAAACAAAAGATAGAGTTTTATCGCACAAAAGATAGTTTCTTGTTAAATAAAAAGGTATCTTTTGAAAAACGAACACGTAACTAGCAATAAACAAAAGCGTAACGCTTGCTATGTTAAGTGTAGAAATACAATTTATGGAACCAACATCTCTTTTTTATCTATTGCAGATATGTATGATGTGAGAACGCAATTATTTGCATCTCTAAAGCTATTGGCAAATTGCAATTATATGGCGCATATATAGCCATTACACAACAAATGCAACTCTACAATGCTACAACTACTATACTGTGGGGTATATATATAATAAGGTGAAAATGATTTTCAGTTCTCATCTCTCCCACTCTAGTTCTTCACTTCTGTTGTTTCAAAATATTTAGAGAGCACCAGTTGAGACACTATATATTCGCGACGAGCATTGCGAAAGCGAGCTACATGGGCGTGAGCGTGTGCTATTATAGCTTCGGCTTCGTGTGGGTGCTGTATATAATAGTCTATTTTAGTTTCCAAATCGGAGTAGTCTGGTGCTACTTCAATGTAATGATAGTCGGGTATCAGAGTTCCTTCCATAAACCAAGTTTCGTACTTTGGACGAGGCATTACAGCAATAGAGTTCGACGACATTATCCATTTTAAATTGCTAGCAACATCGTTTCCTTCTAATGCCATTATGAATTTGTAGGCTAAATGCTCGTTTATAGTCATTTTAGTGGTGTGCCATTGTGGAATATTCTTATCGATAACACCAATATTAAAGAGAGGATTACCAAAAAACTTCTGTACAAAATCGTAGCGATTTTGCTTTAAGTTGTGGCTATCGAACTGACCTATTAAACCACGAAACACCACTTTGTTTAGTTTGTCGGCATAGCTTATACGGTCGTTTACAAAGAGAAAATGGCGTACGCGGTCGAGCTTTAGCAACACCGAATTGGCATTATCGCCTGCAATCGGTCTACTTTTTACGATGGAAGGAACGCTGGGAACGGTGGTTACATCGCCTGGATAAAGACACCATTTATTGTTTAATGGGAACGACTTTGCGTAGCGAAAAGAATCTAAATAGTAGACCGATTGACTTGTTTTTTGCTGTTGGGCAAGACTAATGGCTTTTTGTTGGAAAACAGAATGGTTTATTTTAGACGAGCAAAGCCTGTTATAGTAGTCTACACGTGCCTTAATTTCGTTCCAATCGCTACGTTGTTGCACGTTAGCAAGCAGCATTTTGCGCAGCAACGAGAGCAACCAATGTGGTGTAAACACCCAAAGATAAGACGTAATGTAGTATTTTAGTTTAGAATTTTTCCCACTGTTTAACGTGTAGTAGAGTCGTCTGCAGAAAGTAATATTCATTGCTTTACTGTATAAAGATATTTCTTTGAGAGAGGAATATATATAATTTTTCTATTACCAATAGGAGGCTTTACGTGGTTGATAACATCTCAGAGCTATTGTGTCTTTCCACTTTTACATTAGTAGTGGAACCACAAAACGCGCTAAGCAATAGCCACCGCCAATGAGCCAACAATATATTATGGCTGCCAGCAAAAAGGGTTTGAAGCCTGCCTTTTTAAACTTATCTATACTTGTTTCGGCTCCTAATGCAGTCATAGCCATAGTTAAAAGGAAGGTATCTAAGGTAACAATAGCTTTCACTACTGATGCAGGTAGCAGGTTGAAACTATTGAAACAGATAACCAATAAGAACATTATAGCGAACCAAGGCACTTGTATTTTCTTTTTTTCGCCCTCAATGTGTTCGCCATTGGCAGCGTTTCGGGCTGCAAAAAAGGCAATAACAATAAGCACTGGCACCAACATCATTACACGAATCATCTTCACTATGATTGCATTATCGCTAATTGCGGCTCCCATTGCATTGCCAGCTCCCACCACATGGGCTACTTCGTGAATGGTAGAACCGGCGTAAATACCCATTTGTTGTGCAGGCAAATCGAACACACCAGAGCGGTACAGAACTGGATAAAGAAACATTGAGAGCGTTCCAAATATAACCACTGTTGCCACAGCAACGGCTGTTTTATATGGTTTAGGACGTATTGCACCGTCTACACCCATAACTGCTGCTGCTCCACAAATGGCACTTCCGCAAGCTGTTAGCAGGGCTATACTGCGATCCATCTTTAGCAATCGTCCCACAAACAAGCCCAACAGTATGGTTACTGTTACCACTATAGCATCGATAATAATGGCTGGAAGCCCAACACTGGTAACGTCTTGAAAGGTTAGTTTAAACCCATATAGAATAATTCCGAAGCGCAATATGCGTTTAGAACAGAACACAATGCCTGGTGTCCACGTCTCTGGCAAGTCGCTACGCAAGCTGTTTGCATAGAGCATACCCAGAATAATTCCAATTATCATAGGCGAAAACGATAGTGTTTTTGCCACATTTGTGTCGCCTAAATAGAAGGCTGCGCACGCAAAAAGCGCCATGAGTAGTACACCATGGAGCATATTTCTACGTTGATTTGTAAGTTTCATACAGGTTGTTTATATCTTTATTTATTGCGCACTGCCCATCTCTGTATAGGTTGGCAAAGCGTTGTTGTTTGCTTATTCAGTGTGCAAAGGTACATAAAAAACACTTATTCGGTTGTACATAATCATAATAATTTCAGAGAGATAGATATATAATACACGTGAATAGCTACGAACTTGTGTTGTGTATATCCCCATTATTAGGTATTTTAGCAAAGTTTTAGTTATACGTTACATAGCCTCCAACGATTTATTTGTACTTTTGTAATGAATAATTGGCATACGTAAAGAAATATGTAAGGCATAAAGTGTTCCAAAGTCTTCTTGTATTTCTAAATGATTTAGAATACTTCGAGACACCAATAAATTTATGGAAACTATGAGCATTATACTCTTTATATTTAAGGAATTACTGTCAAACAAAAGAATAAGATTATGAAGTTATCAGAACTTAAGACTGGTCAGACTGGTACAATTATAAAGGTTTTAGGGCATGGGGGTTTTAGAAAACGCATCATAGAAATGGGCTTTATTAGTGGCAAAACAGTTGAAGTGCTACTAAATGCGCCACTACACGACCCTGTGAAATATCGCATTATGGGCTACGAAGTGAGCTTGCGACGCAACGAAGCCGAACTTATTGAAGTGGTGCCAACACCAGACAACCAACAAACAAACACAAAAAACAC
>ERZ651108.28-NODE-28-length-68881-cov-12.713568_pt1 | contig 68881 bp, 64 predicted proteins | sample MGYA00512173_ERZ651108 | MGnify/ENA metagenome assembly ERZ651108 | reverse complement strand
GATGATGATCTTGACGTCTTGGTAACTTAGGGTCTGTGCATGTTCAGCAGGATCGTAATCGATAGCATAGGACTCACGATGACGATAGAAGTGATCTATTGCATAAGTGAGCAGTCCAGGTAGTCGATAATAAACATGATCTTGATTTTGGATATCGCATTCACGAATAGCGTCTTCGATGCGATTTTCGGTCATGTTGTAGAAGTCAGCAATGATCTTCTCATGGGAAAGTCGATTATCTTTGTTGATTACCCGACCAAACTCTACTTTGATTAAGAGACTGAAGATAGATTCGATATAGTCTCTGACATGGGAAGCCATATCACCAGACAGTACTTCGCTATTGAACCTGACCTCATTACTGGAAGAAAAGTAGTCGTTATTATAAGCATCATTGTACTCAACACGTTCTCTCAGGCTAAAATGAAAACCATGTCCTTTGATGATAGAAGTCCGATAGGTCTCCTTATCGATGGTTTGGTTCTGGATGATGAGTTGTGTTCTACTACTGTAGTAATCAAGAGCAATCGCGTGTCGACTATAATACCTGAAGTTATATATAGATTCATCACCATCTGCATTATACTCAAAACTCTTATCACGACTGAAATCAAACTCCATTAATCCGATGTAGATGTCGTGATTAAGATCGCTGAACTTACCCTTACTAAAATCACTGATAAGAGGGGTAAGCTTTTTAAGGACTGGAGTAATAGATTCTTTCCAGTAAGAATCGATAGTTTTTACATGTCTGAGTTCCATGGTATCTCCTTAAGCTGTGTGTCGATAAGATCAATGGTAGTGTTACTGATACGTTCTCTGAACATTAGGATATCGGTATCATTCGTTGGGTTCATGTCGATCATTTTACCGTCTACGGTAAAAGTGAACCTGTCATGGTTAGGGTTAGTGCTATCAATTTTGAATTCAAATTCGTCTTTAAAGGTGATATAGATCTCATCTACACCAGACATCGGAGTTGGCATAAACAAAACAAACAAGAAGATTATGTTCACAACCGAGGATACTTTGGGTGCTAGATCAAATGTCAACTTCATTGTAACGTCTAACGGTAAAACAGTAGGTGAATTTACTGTTGATGTAACAGCACAAGAACCTAAACGTATAACTAAGGTGACGGTAAATGGTGGTGAGCCTGTGGCTATAACAGCAGGTACAGACAAGGTAGTATCGTACAAAATAGTCAATTATAAAGGTGAACTATCGGACAAAAATACTGACGTCATTGCAGTTGCATCGAAGGACAGTATTAAAGCTACTGTAGACAACACAAATAAGACGATTACATTTAGATTAGAACACGATGTAATAAGTGCTAAATCAGTCAACTTCGATGTGATCTCTAACGGTGAACGAGTAGGTGAAATAACTGTTAATGTACGTTATAATATAGTTCTTAAGGGTAGAGCATTGGAGAAACCTATGATTGTGGTTCAGAATAGACGTGTTGCTTTGTCTGATTTGGCCACGATTACCGGTCCTAGAGGCGGTACGCTTAAATATAGATCTGATTTAGCTTTAGAAAATCTTAATAATGAGTTACAGTTTACAGGAAATGAAAACAAAGAAGGTACAGTTACGCTTTATGTAGATGAAGACAAGACAGTCGAAAAATCATTTACCGTAAAAATGTATAAGGTTTCGAGATCAGAGATATATGCAGACGGAAAAGATTTAACAAACGGTGTACTACGGCGTGAACTACCGTTACAGTTAGCTACTAGATTTACTGACAGTGGCGTTACATTCTTTAACGATACCAATACGTTCAGAAAAGAAGTTACATGGTCAGTTGAAAATACCCATGGCAATACTAAAGTTGTAGATGCAATAGATCAAAACGGCTGGTTTAGAACAGATAATCCTAGTGAATATAATATAACGGGTATACTTACATATAAGTTGGCTAACGGTCGTGAAGTTTATCGAGAAAGTCTTTTTAAGCGAATTACAGTGTCCAACGATGAACTGATGCGTCCACGATTTATATCATTAGATCCTGAGAATATCGAAATCACAGCCGGTACGTCTAAAGAAATACGATATAAGATAACATCTTATAAAGGCTCAGACACTACCGATGGTCAAAAAGACACTATAAATGTAAGACCTAAAAACTCGCAGGACAACCAATCTGTCGATATTACTGTGATGGGTGGTGATAATAAAATACGAATAACACCGAAAGTTACCAATGTAGATAGAACAGTTATATTAGGCATCTATGACGCGGACAATAACGAGGTAAGAAATTTTGATGTGAAAATTAAAGGTGTTCAGAAGCACGGTCTATTACTGAAAGAAGATGTAACACAACCTATCGTTTTGTTTAATGGTAATACTATATATCCTGAAAACTTAGTAACTATTACAAATCCTCAACCTGATGATGTAGGTGAAAAATTTATAGTAACATCACTATCGAATGACTTTAAGTTAGGTGAACCATCTAGTGAACCTAAAGTAGTAAGTGATAAAACGACTACCGCTAAAATAAGAATTCAGTTGCGTTCTGATAGTAGTGTACATCAAGATATAGATGTTAAACAGTATAAACGACCTTGGGTAACAATCAATGAAGGTGATCAAACTATGTTCAGGAATGAAAAGAAGCAGTTTACAGTAACATATCATATAGATTCAGATAATATCGACGCACGAACTCGCGATGAATTTAGGTATGAAATAGAATGGTCCGTACGTAAAGAGTTTAATAAACCAATTATCGGTACAATAAATCAAAATACAGGCGAATTTATACCACAGGCAGACGGTGAATGTACAATAGAAGCAAAGGTAAAACACTTTAAGCTTAACAACCTTATATATATTCAAACGATTACTAGACAGGTAACAGTAAAGGCGTCTGACAATGCGAATTATGTATTACGTACTACACAACCAGTTAACAAAGTGGAAATCAACCAATTTAACATAACTAATAAAATTGGTGTATCTGCGGACGTTATCTTAACATCTACACGTAACGGTAATTATGAAGTACCTAATGTTGAAGTAATAACTAATAATGGTGCTCCAAAAGCAACTATAAACTATTATTTAACACGAGTAGAAGGCACAAATAATTGTAAATTAACAATAGCATCTGCGACACATTCTACCACAAATGGGCAAAATCTAAAGGGCGCTACAGGTATTGTTAAATTAACAGTGGGTAAAGGTAGTAGGAATGAACAAAATGTAGAAATACCCTTTGTAAAGAACTATGATAGTCCGATTGAAAGAATCACCACATCAAGTAACAAGGTAGTAATTCGTAATACGGAGCAATTTGCTACGATTAGTGGACAAATTCATTATAAGGGAACTAAACCTGATACGATTTGGGAACGCACCGACAATGGTTTAGAACAAACACATGACTTAGCAGCTATTGACGTACAACTTTATAAATGGAGTAATTTAGATACTAATAGAAGATACGATGATTGGACTATAGAGAAGACTATCGATAATTCTTATGGCATGTTTACAATTAAGGCTACACGAAAATTCTATGATCATGCTGAAGACGGTTACGAGTCTAAGGTGAGAATCTATTCTAAAGTAGACCCGAGTTGTTATACCGATGTACATCTAGTTTATTTGAATGATAATGGTGATAACTCTCTTATCGAAACTGGGACCCCTTCACCTACACCGTCTCCTTCACCCTCACCAGTTCCCCAACCATAATGTACAGAACATGGGATTTGATATTAAAACGTTAAAGCCGAACAAAAACGGTCGATACAAACAAGGTTATTTAGATAAATCACAATGTAAGAAATTAGTATGTGAAAGTAATGAGCCTGTTATATATCGTTCCGGTCTGGAATTAAAGTTTATTAAATACTGTGAGACGAATCCGCTGATCAAACGTTGGGGGTCTGAAATAATCAAAATAGATTACTACAACCCCCTTCGTGAGAAAATGTGTGAGTATTTTCCAGATTATGTGATAGAACATACCGACGGACAGAAGTTTATCGTTGAAATTAAACCGTACGAACAAACCAAGAAGCCGCGAAAGAAGGCGTCGCAATGGTTGAAAGAACAATATGTCATCAACGTTTCTAAATGGCGGGCGGCTCAGGCATACGCCGCGGCAAATAACGTTAAGTTTGTTGTTGTCACAGAACGGTTCTTCGGGCACTGATTTTTATTAGCAAAACAAAAAGAGACTGTACAGTTACTTGTACGGTCTTTTTTGTACTATTTTGGTCTAATTTTGACGGTTTCTGTTTCGCGTACATGTATGCTGGACTGTAACGCCCCCGTAAAGGCACTTTTAAGGCTCTCTGACGCACTCAAATGTAGTGACCTTGGTACTACTAAGGTCAAAGAAAAATCGTGCGTTACAGGGCAATTTTTTAAGGTTTTCAAAGTCGATACAAAAAAGAGACTGTACAAGTAACTGTACAGTCTCTTTTTTGTTTAGTAAAACACCAGACCAAGTGATCTGTCGATGATATAATTACTGTCGTTGATAGTTTGTTCGTTCGGTGCTCTGGTATCTGAAAGTAGTTTCTTGAAATTGTCCGACTCGTTATTGACACTGATATTTACGTCGTCGTCTTTATCTGGTGTAACAAATTCAGACGCTTTCCGTGTCTTTTTGATAAATTCCATAACAGTCTCTATACTGGGTATATAAAGAATATCGTCTTCATTTATCTCGAACGGATTACTAATACCGTTGACCTTACAAATTATATCGGCATAATCGTCTTCACCGTACATTGCCAAGGATATAAGATCCGGACGAGCGACGTAATGTTCATTTACTACTATCGGTTGCCCCGACATTACATCTAACGGTATAACATTATCTGTCAGCAGGTCGATAAACTCTTCACCGTCGACATTAACAGTTGCTTTGGTGTCCAAAATCTTATATTCTAATGCCATTGTTTTATATTACTGTTTTAACGTTGTTATATAACTAACAGATATGAATCTACAACATTTCGTTCACTACTAACGTAGACGGTTCGCCCACTGTAGTTTCCGAATTAGTTAATACATTGCTGTCAGGTGCTACCGGTGCAGAGGACGATACTGTTTCAGCGTCGCTGTGTGTAGCTACAGGCGCTGTAAGTGACGTTTCAGTAACTGTGCGAGTATGTGTAGTGTCCGAAGTAGCTGCACTGAGCACAGTAGGTGACGACAATACACTGTCGTGTACATCGGCTTTGTGGTCTTTATTTGAGTTACCAATAGCAGTTCTAAACGACGCGGCGTCTGGATTCGCATCTGTTTTACCGACAGACCATTTGATAAAGTCGTGTAATGCCTTTTGTGCATCGGTCTTAGGATCCAGTGCAGCGTTAAAATCAGCCTCGCTGATGTGTACAAGACCAGTTAGATCAAGAAATTTTTGATATAATGTCATCATGTTAAAGTATATATACGTTACTATATAAATAATCCGAACACGCATGATTTTTGATATATAAGCTAAATCATAATACAAGCAAGATGTTATCGTTTCCCAATGGCCTAAATGTAGGTGGTGTGAATATGCACCCAGAAGGCAAGTCACAAGCGACGAAAGTAAAAACACAGAATGTAAAAGTTCCCATGCAGTCGGCGTTGGAGCGTCTCCGTGCTGTGAATATCAATATGAATCCTTATATTAAAACCAGTCTTTACGACAGTCAATACGTCGACATTACATCAAATACAGAATATATTCCACACACATCATTACGTGACGGCAATAATAGACCCGGTGACCCATTTATAGAGAACCCGTTTACCGAACCTCAACGCTTCATCGCCGGAATGAACAGATACCGTTTTGTATATAATGCTAAACTGAAACAATTAGTCGACGCCGGTTTATTAAAAGATTCCAAAACACCACAGGCTCGGTATGTAGAAAGCGGGCCGAATACAATAGTAACGTCTATATTTAATCCGCTGTACTGTGTACAGGTTCGCGGTATCGCACCGAATGTACCGCTACTCGACACTCACAAGTCCGACGGTGTATCGGTCGGCGATAATATATCAAATTGTACTATCCGAGAACTTGTCGGTCTATCACAGAAGAGATCGTCGGTACTGGGACAGGCACGTTATAAGTTCGCCGATTTCATGTACTGTTACGATTTAGGTAAATTCGCCAATAACCATCTTATAACACTTCGTAAGTTCGCTCACCCTGTCGGCGATAATATCTTCAAGTACACATCGGGTAAGCACAGAAAAAATACCAGAATGGATAACGGCCAAGATGTCGCCCGTCTTGTTACCTGGTTCGGTACAGAAGATAACAAACTAGAAAATATCTTAAGATACAGTTATAAAGCGACGTGGAAGCCGTTGAATTCAGAAATCCAAGAGATTGATACCGACTCAGAGAACCAGGACAGAGGTATCGTCGGTTATATCGGTAACTCTATCAATGCCGCGCATAACGACTATCAAGGTGGTAATTATGTATCGGGTAAGAGCGTTTGGACTGATTTAGGCAGCTGGGTAATGAAGAAAACCCCACTCAGTAAGCTACTTAATACAGATCCCCACGGTACGGCAAACGACGCGACACTTAGAAATTACGACAGTAATAAGGTATATACACCGAAAGATACGGTGCAGAGTACGCATATCTACGAAGGTAAATTAGAAATGTCACAAGACATCACGTTGGTCTTTCGTTATAAACTACGCTCGTACGATAATATCAATCCGAAATCAGCATTTTTGGACCTTATCGGTAATATATTAGAATTAACCTATCGTCGCGGTCATTTCTGGGGTGGTTCGAGAAAGATGATTGGCCCTCCACAAAATATGGCGGTATATAAGAAGGTGAACGCTTTTATCGATAACAGTTTTGATAAATTAGGAGGTTTCGCCGCTGCGTTGGGTAACGGTACATTAGACTTGGGAAGTGTTTTTGCGTCGATAAGTTCCGCTATAGTATCGGGTGCAGGTAAGGCCGTAGATGCTATAACAAAAGGTGCGTCTAATATAGCATCTGGTAAAGTGAATATCGTACAGTCTGTATTTAGTAGTCTTGGGAATATAGACAAGAAGTTTGGTGCATCACATGCACTGAAAGGACAACTAAAAGCGGCATTAGGTCGCCCTGCATTGTACGCTATGAATTCGTTGTTAAGTGGTGATAATGTCGGTCTATGGCACCTTACTATCGGGAATCCTAAGAATCCTATTGCCGCTATCGGTAACCTTATATTAGAAGACTCTACCATAGAACATACCGGGCCGTTGGGAATTGACGATTTCCCCACCGAGATTAAAGTAACGGTGAAATTAAAGAATGCAAAACCTCGTGACCTTACAGAAATCAGTCGTATGTACACCCACGGTGTCAATTCAATCTATATGTCGAACGCTCGTAATAAATTAGGTGACTTTTACGGTTATAGCGGTTTCGACGAGGATAAATTAGATCAGGCGCAAGCCAACGCTCATGCCGCCGCAGTGAAGGCAGAAAGAAGCCGTGCTAAAGATGCAGCGTCCGCCGCAAAGAGTGCAGGCGCCGCGCAAAAGAACGCAGACAACGGTAATGCAGCATCGGCAACACCGGCCAAAACAAAGGATGCAAAGGTACAGAATCAGCAACAAGCACCAGCGCAAGCTCCCGACGACGGTCAACAAACACCGGTACAGGACAGTAAAGAAACAAAATCGGCCGATAACGATGCAGAAACCACCGATGCCGTTGTTGCAAAACTATTAGACGATGCGTACGAAGAGGCGGACAAATTAGCTATGAAGTATGTAGATACATTTGAGAACGTCGACCCAGAAATAAAAACTACGGAAGACGGTGAACTGCATCATCAAGGCGGCTACGAACGAGCAATTGAACTTCGACAAAATATAGATGAGATCGCTTGACAATACAAAACCTTAGAAAACTTGTCCTGTATGGCATTTGAGTGCGTCAGAGAGCCTTAACACCGTGTGGGACACGTTGTGTGTACCATAAAAGTGCCTTTATTGGCTTGTTACTGAGGTAACGAGGTCAAATATATTTGTAAATACCAGTACACAAAACAGAAACTGCCAAATTTAGTATGGAACTAGGATGATTTTGGTTCTAAATTATACTATATAAGATATACAAACAAGATAACAATGTTAAGATGGAGCAGTTAGGTAAGATTAAGATTTTGTGTTTCTACGACGAACCGATAGAGTTCTATTGTCGGTCAACAAAAGACAACCAATTGTATTTGTGCCAGCGTACAGATAGTGAACAACCTGAATATACTACTGTCCCTATAACAGAACAGCAGGCAACTGAGTTAGAAACTGGTAGTGTGGACGCAGCGACTGTCATCGAAAACAGTAGTGTAAAGTACAAGACAGAAGTTTTGTCGGACAAATTGATGTTGTTGCGTTGATTTTTTCTCAGAGACACTGATTTTGCTCACAAAGTATACTATAATGTATATATAACAAACAAGTCGAACCCACAAAGTGCTACAGTTATGATTACTCTCAGTTCTCTTCTCAGCGATCTCGAATACTTCAAGCCCATCATGGACCCGAAGGACGAATACGAACAATGGACTGTTCACGACACGTACAATTACATCAAGCACCGGAACGAGCCGTGTGCAGCGGAACATTACAACATGTTCAATCCCGATGAGACACAAGCAATCGTAGATCGTAGCATAAACAGTTACCTAGCATACGCCGACTGTGGCAGTGACGAATGGTAATAAGGCGATGCTAACAAAATAAAAGAGCTATTTAATATGTCAGTTCTACTTTTCATCCTATTATTTGTTGTAGGTATCGGGGTATTCTTCAAAGTATCCGGTTTTGTGTTCGGACTCTTGTGGCAAGGTATTAGTCTACTTATCAACAGCATATCAAGTGTAATTATCATCGCTATCGCAGTTACTTTGTTGTGTGTTGTCTTCGGTATCTTGAGTACTTTTATATAACAAATGTGACAGTAGCAAAACTTCTCCGAGATATAAAGACGCCCGGATTTTGGACGTTGATGAAAATAGACTCACCTGGTAACTGGGAACCGGACTACGAAGCGACGTTTCAATACAAGGACGGTAAGTTCTACGACGCGAACGGTGACGGACCGTGGACAGAAGAACAAATCAATGAAGCCGACCGTTCTATGACGGAACGAAACCGCGACGAAAATAACAACTATAAACTTAATTTCTTTTATAAACTAAATGAGTAAAATTATGACACTCGACGAACTTTTTAATGTACTTCAAAGCGAACAAGAACAGAACAAACAAGAACAACGAAAGGACAATGTAAATGAACATCAAGAAGTGAAACAAGAATTCGAAGCGCTTCAAAATGCACTTGTCGCATTGCTTACAGAGGTGTTCGGTTGCAATGACGATGCTGATGACGACACTGACAACGATGTTGACCAAGAACAAGATCAGCATGAGGACGACAAGTCGTCACAACACAGTTTCGACGAGATCCTTAAAAATAACATTGACGTCCTCGCTCGACTGAAGACCTGTGACAACAATACATATAAGAACTGTGGATGTCACAAAGCACAGCCTGCGGCACAGTCTACTGCATGCACAAATCAAGAACCTACACTGGAGCCTTCGAAGTACTCGCATTGGATCATCAAGTACCTGTGGGACACTAAGGGTGTTATCCATAAAGCAGACTACGACTATCTTCGTAAGTTCTGTGACTTTGTGATGGCACAGTAAATACATTTATATTCAATATGTTAAATGCAAGTGCGCTAGAATCGCAATTAAAAGCTGCATTTAGCAAATACCTAAAGGACGCTATCCGGCACTGTGTATTACAAGACTATTGTCAATACGGTAAATCTAAACTCGCAGAAGAGAAAGCTGAGCGGTTTGCAGATACCTTTGACGAACTTGTATCACAGCCGCTGGCGTCTAGTATTGCAAATGCAATCGACTATTACGTTAAAAACGCGCAGATCTACGGTACTATCATGACAGCCGGCGGTCCTGTATCGCAGGTAGCGGTTGTAAACAGTATGCCTACACCGGTAACAAACGGTAAGGTACCGAACACGTTGGGTCTTATGTGAGATTCTGTAGTAGCATTCTATATTAGTTGGTGTTTAACACCAGAATCTATAGAAGATTCTACAGAATACAATATAAGGCATACAAAGCCAAATCAATCTAAAATGGAATTTTCTCCCGACATCAAGGCAATTATTTCAGACGTATTGAAGACATCACCCGAGGCGATGGCAAATATGTCCTTAGAGCAGTTAGAGGATCTAAGATCAAAGGTTGAAGACCTCCGCCATGACTATACCATGTTCGAGTTGTCTAAGAAACTTGCCGGTAACGGGGCGTACGGTGCGAGCGGAAATCCAGGATTCTACTTTTATAACGTAGAATTGGCCGGTGACATTACCGGTGAGTGTCGGCATCTAACACAAACGATGTGGCGCAATATGCAAGAGTGGTTCCATGAGACCATCTGGACACGACACGACCTCTGGGAACAATTTAATTTCGCATTGGACGAGTCTAAACATGACTGGTATCGTACACAACAGGTCGCAGTGTTCTCCGATACCGATTCTGTGTATGTCAGCTACGGTACGTTCTTTGAGTGTATGACTGACGAATACAGGGAACTGTACAAGTCCGATAGAGCAAAGACAGAATGGATTCTTCGTTATAATACAGAATTTCAGAACAAACTGAATACCGAATGGTGCGAGGCGATTTACAAACCTCGTCATGCCACTAGCATCCATGAATTTGAGCTCGAGACGATTTCCAAGTCGTGTATTTATCTAAAGAAGAAGAAATACATCAAAGGTCTCGTATTTAACAAGGGTAAGTTCTTGGATAGTCCGAAGGTATCGGGTACCGGTATCGAAATAATCAAGTCCACAACACCGCAGCTATCGCGTAAAATCCTTACCGATATGGTGAAGATGTTGATGTTCGACTATAATGTAAAGAACAAAGGTGCTTTCTTGAATGAATTCAATAAGAAACTACTGAAATATCGCGACGAGTTCATGACGGCGCCGGTCCAAGATATTTCATCGAGTGTCGGTATCGGTAACTATAAGAAATATGTTATCGACGACGAAGAAATGTTGATACTCGAAAAACGTTGTCCTGTAAGTGTCCACGGTATCGCACGGTACAATCATCTGGCATACAAGAACAACCAGAAATTCTTGAAAACAACATCCGGGAAGATTAAATACTACGAAATCGATGCAGGACAGTATTTTGCATTCCCACAGGGTGAGCTACCGGAATGGGCACCGATGCCGAACAGAACAATTCAATGGGACAAGACGGTGATTATTCCGCTTAATCGTTTTATGACAACAATGCAGCTACCGGATTGTGAAGTCGGCGAGGCTGTACAATTAGAACTTTTTTAATTTATTAACTTTAATAACAAATTAGAATGATCGACGTATCAAAAGAATTTGTAAAGTCCTTTAGCTGGACATCTCTAACAGAGAATCGAGAAGTATTGAAGCCGGTGGTTATTGACGGTCGCAAGTACTACAAGACCGGAAGAGAGAAGGCTGTCACTTTTGTCGGTAATCTTTATAAGATCGACGGACAGATGTCGAAGTACGTACTTTATGTCGGTATGGCAAAGCAACACCCCGACGAACACAATGTGTTGGTACAAGACGGTATCGACATCGCCGCAGAGAATGCCTATACGAATCCGATGTTGGTAATGGAAGTCTTTAAGGATTTCGATTACAATGCTTTCTCGGAAATGATGACGACATATTGGGAATATATGCCCCTCGATATGCTACGAACTAAGGAAGAGAAAGAACTGTTGTGATAACCTATGAAAAACATTATAGACTACCAGGATTTTGTTCATAAATTCGGGGTCTGTGAGATGTACGAGATAAGGAGCGATCTGACCCGGTCGCTCCCTTACGGTACACCAGTACAGCTATCGAAGATAGAGCCAGGTAAGATAGAGCCGTATGACGGCGGATTTCTCTTGGGATTTACAGCGATGAACGGTGAGTATGTCTCCGACGATCCGGAAGAACATCCGTTAAAATGGTGTGCAAACGGTATGGGTGATCCTTATATGGAACGGAAAGACATCGTGCGAGGTAAGAAAGTCTACGACCCGATACTGGAAATGACAATTATGACAACCATAAAGGATATAGAATATGTTCCTATTAAGCACCCCGATTACGACGACAGTGTCTTATATATGCCTCGTAGTACCCGAACGGAATGGCGACAAGTGAATATCTTGGGTAAATGCTATGTGTTGTGTGACGACAGTAAAGTCCAACCAGGTGATTTCGTTACAGTGACCGACAAAGGCACTGTTAAGAAAGCGACTGCGAAATCGACGTTAACGTTCCCGGTACTAAATCGCATCGACGACAGTACTATTTTAATCTTTAACTATCCGCAGCATGGAAAATAAGCAAAGACATAAAGTGTCTATTATAATGACTGTGTATAATGGCGAAACAACCATAGGTCGTGCTGTGGAGTCTATCCTAAAACAGCGAACAGATGACGTCGACATTGAATTTATTCTGGTTAACGACGGTAGTACCGACTCGTCGATGGTAGTTGCAGAACGGCTGATTTCGGACCGCCTGGATAATTCTCACATTGCTTATAAAAGTGTAGAGTTGTCTGAAAATATGGGTTGCGGATATGCCCGTGCTGTTGGTATCGACACCGGTACAGGTGATTACTTTATGTTCTTGGATGCCGACGACTACTATATCAATGATGATTTTGTTCACGCAGCTGTACTCACTCTGATAGACAATAAAGCCGACATCGTCGAATATGGTGTTCGTGTTCGTGATTTGAACGGTAGACTAAAGAACAGTGTTGTAAAAGAGTCATTCGGTATCGAAAACAATCCTAAACAAGCACTTATTTCTTTATATAAGGAGAATGCTATCAAATTCAATGTATGGAACAAGATCTATACACGAAAAATAGTACAGAGCTATCCGTATAGCAGGGAACGTGAGTTTGAAGATGTTAGGACGATACCGCAGTGGTTGATGCGAGCCGACAAGATTGTTATTATCAATAGTGTCGAAGTGAATTATAGTGCACAACGAAATTCTATTGTCAACAGTGGCGGAGAAAAAAGTCGACTTGGTACCGTCAAGGCCATGGTAGAAACATTGAACGACGTACACGACAAAGAAGTTATTAAAGCGATGTACGAACGAGCGATGGTCGATATTAGTGTCGTTATGGACGGTAAACCTAGTTTAGATCCTGGCTTCGACGAAATGTCTAAATATAATGAAATGTTTCTTATAAAACTGTTCGGACAAAATCATGGATATACAAACAAAGAACTGGAACATCTACTCTAACGGTGTTCGGATAAACAAAGACCCTATAACAGACGATATATTACAAACTATTAAAAAACAGGGATACGTCTCGAAGGTACAGTGCGACGGTTCTGTACTGACAATCCCGTTGAATAGAACGCAGATCGTACAATGTATTGTTCTGTGACGTGCAAATCAGGCATCTTTTATAGAAAATGTGCCTGATTTTGTTGATTTTGGACTGTTGCTGTTTCGCATGGGGTACGGTAGAAACATTACAAGCCCATAAAGGCACTTTTAAGGCTCTCTGACGCACTCAAATGCACTGACCTTACCAACACCAAGGTCAAAGAAAAATCGTGCGTTACAGGGCAAATTTTTGGACGTTTTGTATACATAGTAAATACACAGACGAAAGGATTATCATTTATATACATATAAGGTATACAAATGGACGAGAAGGAATATATAGAATCTATAATAGTCGGCGACGTAGAATACTCATTTATCGCAGAAGAGGCTGACTCACTTAGCGACGAGTTTTATTCCAGTCCGGAGTTTGAACAGATGAAAAGTATTATATTAGACTATTTGGTCGCGAACGGAAAACTACAAAGAAAAACACAATGACAGAAAAAGAGTATTATATAAAGCTGACAAAGGCGAAGACGTTATCTTCTCGTTTTATAAGAGCGTGTATGGACAATCCTAAGTTTCGTTCTTATATACTAGAATATATACAGCAAAACAGTGTAGCACCATCTGTTACCCCCACGCCGCCAGTATCCGTAGTACTGAAACGTGTATCGTCTATTTCTATATCTGATACTGATTTATTATTACGGGTAGGCGAGCGAGCAAGTATAAGTTATAATATAGTATCTTATAAAGGCGACAGTACAGACGACCGTACAGATACTCTGTCGGCTACTTTCGGCGACAAAACAACGACAATAGACTTGTCTCGAAAAATAATCAACATAATGCCTTACAAATCAGGTACTTATAATTTAGTTGTGACTAATGTCGACGGTGATATTGTTTATAATAAAGCATATACTGTATTAACAAACATAGTTTATAGTACGAAAATACTCAATCGACCGGAACGTATCGACAGCGACGGTTTTGTTATAATAGATATAAAGAGTACTGTACAGGACGAAAACGGTACCCGTATTTGGAATTTACCGAATATAGATTATGACACATCTAAATTCACGCTTGAAACGACAACGCTAACCGATGAGTGTATATATAGACTGAAATTTACAAGTACATCTACCGACACAACAGACAGAGTTATTCGTATCGGGGGTGACAAAATAAGACTCAGTGTCGTACGAAAAGAATTGCCGATAACATATCATTTGTTAGATACGTCGCTTATAAAAGACGATCCTACGGTACTGAGCAAAGACAGTAGTTTAGAACTTGTATTTAAGGCGTATCAACAGCAAGGTGCAGAGCAGCAGACAGTACCGTCTGATTTCAGTATAGAATACGACAACGAATACCTGGAAGTTACCAGAGAAGATCTACCTAATTTCTATTATAAACTCACTGTTCGTGTACTAAAACAACTGAAGGGTAGAGATGTACCTGTGTCATTAAAAGTATCGTATAATAACATAGTAATTATGAGAAATGCTATTATAAAGAAAATTCCGACGGGACGCGTCGTCTTCGGTACACATAACAGCTGTACTTTCGCCAAGTTCGCAGGTAATATATTCCAAAAAGCACTGGAGTCGAAATCTACCTGTCAACGTATCAACTTGTACGAGCAATACGATATGGGTGTTCGCTACTTCGACTTACGACCGAAATGCTCGTGGCGACACGGTACGGCTACCGACGACGGCTATACCTACCACGGTTGGGGAAAGTACAAGTTCAGTGTCGATACTGCGTTGGATATTATAAACAAGTTTCCGGAAAGATGTTATGTTCGACTGTACCACGAAGGAGATAGCTTAGACGCTTTTGTACATTTCGTAAAACGTTGTAAAGAGAAATATACCAATATACTTTATTATAACACATGGGGTCGAGGTTATAGTCACCAAGCCGTTATCGACAAAATGAAAGAAATCGGTTGTCCAGAAGACGTTTCCTTGCGCGACGGTCTCATAGAACGGCAATGTCACGGCGATTTCGGTGCGAATCTAATCATCTCCAGTCCGCTAGGATGGGCGCAAGACCATAATGTAGAGTATTATAACAAATATAAACAAGAAGCGGAAAATTCAGGTACAGACCAACTTTGTATTTTCGACTTCGTAGACAAACTAAGAAACGTATAATATGAAATCAATATATTCTTTTATTAAACTACAAGAGTCGGCAGCCGATAATACACGAGATGTTATGTTTACTATATATGATGACCAAGGTAATACAGTCTCAGAATTGGATGATGACTCAAAGTTTCAGAAAATAGAATACACCTATAAAGACGAATTTCAGTTTCTACTGGGTAAAACCGACGATAAATGGTTCCTATGGGCAGGTAAGCCCGGTGTTGTCGCGTATTCAGATCCTCCTTATAAAGAAATTGATACAAAACAAACATCGGAAGCCATCAATTTAGCGTCTAAAGAAATCGGCACGTATATAGACAAACATACCAAGACAGACGATACTAAACAGTCTGACAAACAGTAAAATCAAAAACCTTAGAAACTTGCTCTGTATTGCACGATTTTTCTTTGACCTTGGTGTTGGTAAGGTCAGTGCATTTGAGTGCGTCAGAGAGCCTTAAAAGTGCCTTTATGGGCTTGTTATGATTCTACACGTCAGTGTGCAAATCAGAAAACCACAAAAAATCAACAAAATCAGACCGAAATGAATGATAAACAATAGACACATAGACGAGTCGGAGCAAACAGTCGGACTGGTTCGAGACATCAAACAGGACGTAAAACATATTTATAGTCCCGATGAGATCAAGAACTTTAATCTTGAAACAACAATAAACAATAGTCCGCTGTTAAATAAGCCGACACCGGTACGAGTGAAACTGGCGTACTCTTTCATAAAACGAGAGTTGCATCCGACAAAGAAATACCTGTTACCCGGACAGCTTGTGCTGTTTAATTATATGCAACCGAAGCACAAAGAAGATTTACCGTACTATGACAGAACACCGTTGACGTTATTTATCGGTATGATACGAACTAAGGATGGTAACATACGAGAATTAGGATTTAACTTACACTACTATCCCCCGTTCGCACGCGCTCGTATGTTGATTAAAGTGTACGAAACATTCAAGCCGTGGTTCGATAAGTATTTTAATAAAGCGTCTAATAAACCGTACACTATCATATCACAAGACAGACTGGAAGCGATTTGTAATATAAATAAAGCTATCGAATTCGGTCTTAAAATGTACGTTCCGTCGCTTAGAATGCAAAGCTACGTTATACCGACCAGACTGTTCGCTACGGCGGTATATACAGAAGGTAACTTTTCGAAGGCTACCGTTACACAAATTCATAAGTTCTGGCGTTCTTTTAAGTATAAACACTGAACTAAATCATAAAAAGACCCGACCGGTTATTAAACCAGTTGGGTCTTTATTATTTTTAAGCTTTTGAGTCAATAACAACAGGAATATCTTGAGGGAACGGCGAGCCGGGTAAATTAAGCCGTAAATAGATCGTCTTATTAGGTGTTCCTGTGGGTACAGTTACTGTAATCTTAGTAGCGTCTTTTGTTATATTTATACCGGTGATATTGTCGATAGTGAAGTTATTTGTATCGTTATCGGTCACAGAACCGACATAACGTGCTATTTCATATCCGATTTCAAGTCGTTTTCCAGGTGCTACTACTAACTTACTATTGTTTTTAATTCTAATAGCTGCGGCACGTTTGGGTCTACTGGCGGAATTAGTAATACCTGCGTAGTTATTGCCGTTGCCAGTATATACGTCATTTGCGGAAGGTGTTGTGACATTAGGTGTAGGTCTGCCTTTCTTGAATGTAATATAAGAATATCCGTTCATCGACTGACTACGAAGTACAACATATTCTGTTCCTATACTGTCGGTTAGTATGATGTCTTCTTTAGTGAAATTCAACAGTAGCTCACTGGTGTTATTCGTAATATGTCCGAAGTACTCCGAATGGTAGTTCGCCATACAAATCTTTACTTGCTCGTACCATGCCTCAGGTAGTACGATATAGTCGTTGAAAGATATATAAAACACATTTCCCAGTAAGTCTTCTAAACTATCGTAAGTACGGAGGTATTTGGGAGGATCGTTTTCAAATTCTATCTTCGGCTTTATTGTTCTATTATCGTCGGACGGTAGGACCGCACCGCAGTACACATAAGAGTTATGGACCGGTTTAATGATGACATCTTTGTCGTTCCACAGCTTGTACTTTATTTCGGTGATATTCCAGTTCTCTTTTATAGTGTTTTTAATAGACTCCGATAACGGTTTTATCGACATCGTTACCTTATGCTGTCCTCCGTCGCTAGAATACACAGTTTGCACAAAATCAGACTTCAAATCGGTATAAGTAGGGGTAGACGTGTCTACGTTGACACAACGCAAGGTGATACTGCTTCGTTTGTTTTCGCGGCCGTTGTCTAACATATACAACTTTATCACGTCACCTTGCAGTTCCGAACCGTCTGGATGTTCATAGAACCGCTGTGACGGTTGCATATAAAGATACCCGGAAGAACCGTTATTGTCGGTTAATTTGAGCGATAGTTCTTTATTGTTCCCGATATATACTTTTGCCGTGTTCGTATCGTCGGCGACGGTGACAGTACGACTCGCTCCCGTACCCACTACACTCTTGGCGATACCCAACACACGAGTATAGATAACACCGTTCTTTACAATATCTCCCGACTTGTATGGCACAGTGCCGCTGTACGTGTCGCTGGTAAAAAACACCGCATTAGGATGTGCTTTTGAAATAGACGATGTCGTACCCGATGTGCTCGTAACATACTGTGTCGTAGAGTCTGTTACAAACAAAATACGACTTTTATTTGATATGAAATTAGGCATATTGTTTTATTTATATAAGTTAATCGTCGACAGATCTGTTACACTGTGCCAATACAAATTCTCGTGAGTCTCGTCGATAACAGTTTTTAATACATCTGTACCGTCTACTATCACCGGATTACGTGACACATCTACTCTCTGACCTGACTGGAAGTAGTCTGTAGGTTCGTAATTGATGTCTAGTAGGATAGACATATCGTCAGACTGTGTTAGTCCGACCAGTCCTGTAACGACATACAAGTTCATCTCTGTAACACCTCGCTGGTCTGTGACGGTATACGGTATCCACGGCACTTGTACAGTCTTGATAGCATCACCCTTCTGTACATACTTAACGGCAGACGATATAGACTCTTTTTGACCTGTCTTTTTATCCACCAGATATGCTCCGGAGACCGTCGTTCCTTTCGGCAACAGAATAACATTCTTCTTATTAACAATATAATCGCATTTGAGAGTGTCGTCAAGACTTTCTACTTCGACGGCGTTATCTATCGAAAGTTTACTTAACTGTATTTCATTGCTACTTTCATCGATACCGCAGTGGATAAAATACGTCTGGGGATCGATTGTTATCTTCGGTAGTACAATGTAAGTGTCCGGTCGATTATAAAAGTTATCTTTTACGTATATAGGTTGGTTACCTTCAGTTTTTTTATACAAAACTTTCTTTGTACTAGGAAGACCGTATTTGACCTTAAATTTCAAATCGGACAGTATAGTTTGTCCATCTATACTCGGCATGATGCTCTCCGACGCATTTGTATTTAGCAACAATGTGACGCTAACATTTTCTGTCTTTATGTCACCGCCTATATCGTCGATATTCGGTAGTATTTCTTTAAGTCGATGTGTACCGTCTTTGGTGTACAGATTGAACGTACAGTTTCCTTTATCGATACCCAATGTGTCGTTTAGTTTATAGCTGAAAGAACAAGTAATCTCTTTTATAAAGGTCCCAATAGGAATATCTAGCGACACATTGTCTAATACAGGTTTGTTATTTACTAACGTTATCGGCACTTGTACGTTCTCATCCTGTCCGTCGGTTGTAGAAGCATAGCCGTACCGGATGTTGTACACCGCCGATGTTACATCAAGATCTTCAAAGAACGGATTTTCTACGTCGAGTAGCTTCGATACACTCAATTTAGTCTCGCTACCGTTAGTGTTTACGATGATGTATGCGTCTTCTAAATTAGAATTCTTCTTTATATATTCAAGATCTAACGTATCTTTGATTTTCTTGACACTATCTCTTATCTTAGTGGTATCGTCCTTGTATGTTACTGCGATATTAGTAAGGGTATTTACAATGTCGAGACTTTGAAATCCGTACCCTGAACTCAGTAGCTTATCGTCGCGGTACAGTTCGTAAAATTTGTCGGTGCCCCTTTTCTGTTGCTCGACTTTGTCTCCTTTCTGCCTCTCGACGACTATCAACGCACCGGTGTTATACCGACCGAACAGTTCTGGTAGTTGCTTGTTCTGTGTATAATAGAATTTTACCCACTGTTCTCTGTTTATGTCATGTTGACTCATATAGTACAGAATATATTTATCTTATAACATAAGTTGCGAACGGTAGCCCGATTTTACTATTTTCAAATCCCATATCATACAATGCGTCATTGTTATCTATCGTAGTAAGCCCCGTCAACACTGTTTTGCTGAGGTTCTTAAAATTCGGAAGGTATTCTTTACAGAACTGATGAAGGATTGTCTCATAGACATCTTTGTCGTTTTTCACAACAGGGCTGATATAAATCCCTAAGATGTGCATTACAGAGTCGATGTACAGTCCGGAAGTATCGAAACGAACAAGTCCTATCATGTGTGTGAGTGACTTCTCGTTATTCGGATCTGCATTATATGTTACAGGCACCCAGTAGCCGACAACTTTGCGTTTCGATGCGGTCATTTTCATCTTATTGGATTCTTTGATGACATCTTGGAAATTAGTCGATACAATATCTTTGACCGTATCGGCGTACAGGTCTTTGTCTTTAAGAGGCGGTGCAGACGCAATGTCGATATTGTTAACGTCGACTTGTAGGCTGTCTTTTTCTGTATTGTTAGCACCTGCCGACCAAGACTCTAACATTTGACCATACAGTTTCATACTGTTTGCGTCTAACGCCGACTCATTTATATTATCTAAGAATTCAGTGATATGCTTTAACATTGTTATATAAAGATTTTATTCTGGTTCGATTGTTAAATTTGACATATTAGAACCTATGTACAGTATCTTCTTATGGTATACGGAGGCATGTGTATCGACAGCTATTGTTATAACGTATTCTATATTGTCACGAATAGTTATATTTTGTATTTCACCGGTGACATCGAAGTTCGGGAACATATCGCAATCGCTTGTCATACGTACTGTCTGGCCTATATAAGAACATAATTCGGAATATGTCAGTTTAGCGACGTATTTTCTCATTTTTAGAAAAATAATTTAGCCTCTCGCTGGACGTTCTCCGCACTGTCTGAACCGTGGACTACATTTTTCATTTTGTCTAGACTATAATCGCGCCGTATGATCTCTTTTAATGCCGTCAGCTCCTTTATTGGATCGTACGACGACTTATAAAGTAGATATATGGTGCACTTACCAGATGTCATATAAGCAACAAGATCTTGGAAGAAGTCTTCGAATTCATACATCTTATACAGTTCTTCCGCTTTGTAGACGTCGATGTATTCTTCTTTTTTCTTTATAATAGACCAACCGTTGGTCATTAGGTATCTTTCGACATCGTCTTTTCTATATTCAAAACCAGGTTTAAGGATCATAAATCCGTTAGCTAGGTCAACAATCGACTTATTCATGTTGTTAGTATATTTTTTAGTGTACTTTGATAGTCGTACTTAGTATGTTATAATTGTTTCTTATATAAGAGATATTATAATTCTGCTGTATACGGTAGTAACCTCGTTTCAGATTCTCTCCTAATATAAGATATTCTGTTTTGTACGTCTTTTCTTCACTGTGTGTCAGTATCGACTTGTTCTGTACCGTCCACTTATGGTCGTACTCGGACGCAGCCCACATATTACTGTAATTAGTAGTGTATATAACAGGGACATCGTCTTTAGAGAACTCATTGTTACCGTCCTTGTCTTTTATATACATTCTATTGATAAGGAACCTATCGTCGCTGCGTTGCCATACAAGTTTGTACTTATTAAGACCGTCATGACTTTCAACTAGAACCTCTTGCTTAGTAAAGTATAAGTCTTTTAGGCTAGTGATGACGGACTCTGTTGATCGCGATATTAAGACAACATAGTACTTATTTGTGTCGTGCATGAGGTACATATCGTATTGCATAGCTTCGTCCTTCAATGCCCCGAATGTATTTAGTATATCGTCTATATAAACTATCGTCTTTCCTTGTATGTTGAACGTCGTCTCTTTGAAGAAATCTTTATACAGCAAATTACGTTCTGAAGAAACCGGATACAGCTTTGTATTACCTACTGTGATGTACTCTTTGGTTTCACCCAATGTGTCGTTATAATAGATATTGACGTAAGCATCCTTTTCGGCGCGCATACGGTAAAGATGAGGCTCTATGTAGTATTTATCTGCGCCTTCGATATTAGGAAGTTCAATATAAAACAAACATATTACCTCTTTGGTGTGGTTAAAGTTTACAGTAAAGGTATTGTTCGTCTCAGAGTTGTACAGTGCACCGTCATAGGAAACATACAGTTTCGGTGCAGTGCCTATGAAGTTGTGTCCGAGTTCTAGTTTGTATCTGACTTCCGTCTCACCCTCCGGTTTTTGTAGTTTTATCTTATAACAAAGATAGTTCATTATAGTTCTATTGTCGGTACCGTCGAGTGCACTAGCAGTTATCGACTCCAAGTCTTGTTGTACGAACGAAGGGTCTGTACCGTCCCAGAGGTTATAAAAGTGAATACCCGGTTGCGTTGCGCTATATGGTGATTCGTAGTCTCTCTTTATATATACTTTCACTCGTTTACCGTCGATTTCTGTGTACGGTCCTTCTTCGTCGAATTGTACGTTATCTGGTGACACAACATGTGGTACAGATAGTGTCTCACCGTTATTAACAGTCTTATAAGCCTGTATATTTATACTGTATTTTATACTACTTTTACCTTGTAAGATGTTATAAGTATCATAGAAATTATGGTTAGTTACTATAATTTCTTTACCTTGCTCGTCAAGTATATTTAGTACCTTATAATATACGTCAGCGAGTTCAGGACGATTGAAATAGTCGTCTAGTTCTTGTATAGTGCTGAATGTCTTTTGTACATCGCTACCGTCTTTTAGTTTGTTATACTCGTCGGTTCTGTATACCGTATAAGACATCTCGTTTATCGGTGTACCTTCGGCACGGGTATAATACAGGTATTCTATGTTGTCTGGTGCAGTATTGTTGCCTGCGGTATCGTCTACACTGTGCCATTCGTCAGACACTACTATGTCTGTTTGTGTCGATGTTATTCTGCTCATCGCAGTATCTCGATATTTAGGTAAGGGTGTGACAAATATCTTATTTGCTCCGACTTTTAGCGTGCCGTCGACGTTAAATTCAGGTTCTATATTATGACTAAATAACATATTCCCGAACTGGACATTGAAGTTTCGTCTTATATAAAGTAGATCGTCTTTTACCGGTGCTTTCTTGTACAGTTCGAACAGGTGCATTCTATTAAGATATTTCTTAGACAGTACACTTGTATTTTGTACGTATTTATCCAACGTATTCGACAGTTTATGAACTTGTACGGGTACTATATAATCTTTACTTGTATCGGTTTGTGCCTTCAACATACTCGACGAGTTATTATCACTGTTATATAACTCGAACTTTTTATTGTCTTTATCGGTTTTATTATAATAGAAATAGACAGTATTTGTAGCATCGGTATTATTCGATACGATACTCAACGCACCACTCGGTGACGTTAAATCATAAATGTCGTACGTGGCGTTGTCGCTCGACCCAGATTGCATATAGTACAGCTTATTATCGATAAATACATGCAAATCACTATTGTCTATTTTTGAGATGTCTATTTTCAGGTACAAATTGTCGTTTATTAGTTTATTATATACCTGTTCGGACAAGTTAAGGTCTAATTTGTGATCGTTATCAATATCGAGTTCGAATCGATAGTAGAATGCACCATTATTCAGTTTAGATCTATTTATAGATGTTAATCCGGCGTCTTTTATATACCTGTGCAGGTCATAAATATACTGTTTGTTGTTCCATTGTACCAACTGCGGGTGGTGCATATACGCATTGAACTTCGGTTCACCATTTTCGAAATAGACTTGTTTGAAACGTTCATCGTATTTGTATTCTAACGCACCGACATGGATTTCAGGTTCTGTTAGATGCGCACCGAAGTCGTAGCTGTACCATGAGTTGTTCACCAGTAGCCTCAACGTGTACCGACTTGCGATGTCAAATTGCTCCTCTTCCGCGTTTAACCAGGCTACTGGTATTACCAGACCTTTGTAGATATGTTCTTCGTTCTTGTGCTCGTCGAGACGTTGTACAAAACTAAAAGAAGACTCCAATAGTTTCTTACTCGTTTCTTTATAGACTATTTTCGACTCTTTTATGTACACAGTAGAACCTTTACTGAATTCTAACACGTCGTCTAAGTTAGTTGACAATTTGAGTACTATCTTAGCGTTGTCGCGCATCGTACTAAACAATGCTTTGAAATCCGTCACAGATTTCGGAATGTCTTTATATAGAACCTTTGAGCCTACGTAAACACCTACCTTGTGTGTACGAGTGTCTGAGAATATCGACTGACCGTTAAGTGTTATATTTTGTACATCTTGTAACTCTTTTACTGTACTATAACAATATCTATCGTAATAGGACAGGTCGACGTCGATTTGTTTTTCTAATATAAGATGTACATTATAAAACATTTCCGGTTTGTAACGACCGTTTATTGTCTTAATACGAATAGGTATAAAAATACAAGGCTCGTCGATGTACATTGTATCGCGACTAACTTTACTGTTCCAGACATTAAAACTGTCGTCGATTCTGTGTGACTGGTCGCTGATAACAAGACTGTCTGTGCGGGGAAATTCTACCGTCGCTATTTTTGTATCGGTCATCACTGTCGGTTCTATCAGTTGTACAGACGCCGAATTGTACATCTTTATATCATTTGCCCATACATGTTGATTTAACGACGCCGAAGCGACATCGAGGTGAATCGGTAAGAACAGCTGCTTGTAGTAGTACCGTAGCATCGACAGTTTGATACCTAGTTCAGCGAACGAGAAATCAAAATAGTTCTTTATATAAGTAACTGTCTCACCCGTACCGTGAACAACATCTACCGTTTTGGTAAGTAGACTATCATATACAGGATGACCTTCACCGTAGAACTTGTTATCATTACTATGGTCGAGAACACTATCGCCGACAACATAGTCGATGTCGACAGAGAGCGACAACAATGAAGAATTTCTAAAATACCGATAAGATTCTAATAAGTGCTCGTTGATATTAAAATGTTCTCGTATAAACTGTCGTTGTATATCGTTATCGGTCTGTAGTAACTTTGTAACTTTTAGAAGAGCACCCCAATCGAACCATGCCAACGAGTCTAAGGCCGAGGTATAGTTCCCGACCTGTGAATGAATAGTATGTATATTTATAAGGTACTCTTTTAGTTTCTCGTTGTATTTCGCTGTATCAAACTGATCACCAGAACCGGTATACACCGCACGCATCACGTCGTACGGCACTTGCACACCGTTATTTCCGAGATTGATACTGTATTTTTCTATACCGGACACGAACTCTGCCGACACGACAATAGGACAGTACTGTTCTTTAGTTCCTAATATAGCATGTCCTTCCGATGTGTCTTCGAGATGTATCAGTACATGACTCGACCAGTCGCCTTCTTCCTGTGACGACCCGATAATGTATATAGGTATTATAAGATAACCTTCTATAATAGTACATACCATATCAGCGGCGGTAACTCGTTTGGTACCAACCAAGTCTTGTTTCGACGAATCTACGAGCGTAGCAACGTCTTTTGATTTAAGTAAACTAAATACGTTAGAATTAGTCGACAGTTCTATGCGTAGACTGTTATTTATAAATTCTGTGTCGTATTCGTTGTTTTCATCCACCAGATGACTAACTGACACAGCAACATACGTCGTCATGGAACAAATGTGACCTACGCTGATCTCTTTGCTCCTATTATATCCGGTTGCCCAGAATTTGTACCCGCTATCGTTATATTCATATCCAACGGGTAGTTTATCGAAAGAGGGAAGTTCAAACCCGTGTCCGGTGTCGTCTATAAATAACATATTATGATTTGTATGTACTCTTATGTAAAAATCCTTGTGATAATAAATTAAAACAGCAACTACTGTAGATTGTATACAATAGTTGCTGTGTTTAGTTAGTCGTTGTCTTGTTTGTACTGTTCGTACATAGTGCGAGGATCCGAACTCGACATGATCGCCTTTGCGTCTTGTTTCATTTTAGGAAGGTCGTCCACGTCGTCACACCATAGCCACATTTTGTTGTTCTCCGGTGACTGTAGATCGTCCAGTAAACTCATAGCGAGTTGTTTCGTTACTTTGTTCGCTCTTTTATTGTCTATAAAGATTACTAATGTATCGTCTAAATACCTTTCTGGAATCGATACATACTCGTGTATAGAAATCGATAGTTCTTGCAGTTTATACCATGTATCTAAATAAACACCGATATAATTGTCGTCTGCCTGTGATATGCAAAAGAATTGTTTGTTTTTGTATATCTGTTTTATATCGTCTTCTTTGATATATTCCATGTCGCTATAACGCGGTCCTATACCGGATGTAACATGGCTGCGGGTGTATTCCATTTTATCGTTTTCTGTTATATAAACGATTAGTAATTTCATATTTTTCTGTTCATTATATATCGATAACTTCGATGTTTAGTTGAGGTACATTCTTTTCTTCGGTCATGTACCAAGCAACATCTAAGTTTTTATAGTAAAATTTATTGTGGGTCGGCGTTAGTTTATCTTCATTACATACTAAGAATAGTTGATTGTTAACATTTAACACATTATTGTCCTTATTTAATACATTTATATTTGCAAATTTATTCACATTTATACCGGCTTTCTGTTCCAGCAGCTTATTTATGTTTATCAGCGTGCAAATATAGGTGTTTGTAGCATCCTGTGCATGTATCGATTTAACATAAACTGTTTTCCCTACATGCTGTCCGTTATTGTACTTTAACCATGTGCATATACGGTACAGACCTTGCTTTTTGAACGATACTGTATAGGACGTATGTGTCGACTTATATGGCTCCCAAAGGTCATTTTCGAAATTATACTGTTCTATATATAAGACTATTTTACTTTTTTGTGTTTCATCTGATATATTTAACACATTTTTGTCAGACAAATCTAATACAGTACCAACCGATAGATCGACCGTGTTGAGGTCAGCAATACATTGCTCGTTCGGTATACGTTCGCCACCCGAGAACAAAACTGTTGTATACAACGGTTCCTTTTTATATATAGCATTTAACTCTGACGGTTTTTCCTTAGACGGTACTTGTTTAATATGATTTACTTTAATAAACACATTATCGTCCAATTTTATGCCTGAAAGGTCTAGCTTGATACCCAATTTAGAGTCGTTGTCTTGTAGACCGGACTTGTCGTCGACCAAATAACCACAGTGTGCTTCTGTACTAGTACCGTGTACAAGTCCGCATACAGAATTGTATTTTATACCGTTTACAGTGTGTGTCGAGATAGGATTGCTAAGGTACGTCGCCTTAGATTCTGTTTTTATAAGCGGAAATTCCAACGACAGGCTATCGTACTTATAGAACAGTTCTGCCATATTATAGTCCGACAACGTTTCTCGTCCTAAATTGATATTCTCTGTCGACGTACCGATAACAAATTCTTTCTTGTCTGGATTCCGCCAGTGGGTTCCCATATAAGCATTGTACATCCGACCTTCGCTGTCGAGAGAGATAACATTGTATCTATTTAATGTATTTACATCACGGAGGAATGTTTCGGCTAGATGAAACGTCGGTACATTGTTCTTAAATACATACTCTGGAAAATACGAGTCAGACTTCTCACTGTAAGATACCGTCGGTGTGTATTGTTTGACAGTCGGCACTACAGTCGAAGGTACAGGGTTCGTCGTTACGTCTGTGTCGACAATATACGAACGATAGATGTACTTATTTAGATCTATTTTAGTTATAATAGCAGTGTCCTTTACAGTCTCTGTGGTGGTAGTCTCGTTTGTCTTTATAACGTTGATCGTCGGTTTTACAGGTGGTACTTCGGTTGTCGCATTGATCAACTTATAGTCTGTATTAGTTACTTCTATATCGGCAAGGTACTTTTTAGTCGGTGTACTGTTTAACTTGTCTGGACGATATATAATAGAAAAATTTAAGTTCTTTTTAGACGACAGTTCAAGTTCCGACTTGTCACGAGGGTCGTACTCTGTGTTCTTCGGTAAGTCTTTACTTGTTGCGTCTAATTTAATCGATCGTAATTTATCGAATTGACTGACCTGAATGTTACTACCCAATTCCATCGGGTACTTTTTATCCTGTGTACGGATGTAGTCAAACGACCAAGAATTATTCGCATTTAGTTTATATTCCCAAATTGTCGTAAGGTAGCGTACGGTACCGAACTTTGTATTCACCTTCATATAAAGGAACATAATAGCGTCGCGAAATACAGAATGGTAGTCGTCGTAGGCTTTTGGTACTTTAACTTCCACCGTGCCGTTGACGTCGTCGAAGTACAAGTTTACCGGGGTAAAATTTTCCTGTTTTTCTGTGTCTAAGAACCCGAATCGTGAATTAGTGTTTATAATAATAAAATGACCGTCGAAATACGATGCGAAGATAATATGTGGCATACCGGCGTCGCGACCTACTGCATTCACTCCGGTATCGATGTCGTTGATCGTCCATTGTTCGTCTTTTATATACGGTAATGTATAAAGATGCTGTGATTCAATAGAATTGATAAAATTCGTATGGCGAACGTTATAGTTTACAGTAAAGCCGTATACTTCTGTCTTATCTATTGCTTTATCTGAATCGTCGAAATAAAAGATACCGCCGGCTTTTATGTTTTTCTGTAATATAGGCGTGTTCCGTTTATTGAACTCATCCTTGTCACTGTTACGGTATAGTTTTACCTGTCGGATATAAATGTTATTGGAATAGTAAATATCCGTGCTGTTGTTCGAATTAGCTACATAATAGAATTTGTAGTCTAACGGTATATATAATGTCTTTGTATAGTGCGGTTCATTCTTTCCAGCAGGATAAAATGTTTCGTACAGTGATTGTAAGATACTATGACGTAATTTAACCTTGTTCTCACCGTATATGTTATTGTTTACCGCCGTTAGTACAAACTCATAATTACGGTTTATCGATACGTTGATATAGTCTACTATACGCTGTACAGATAGAGTAGGTTGATACTGACTTAAGAAACTGTCTGTCAATTTAACTTTGTTAGTATCTACGTTGTAACCCAAGACACCGTTCCCATCGAAAGTGCACTCTATTGTTAGACCGTACTTTTCGTTCTCATCGGTGTTTCGGGCGATACCGTCGAGCAATGTCATCATTTTATCCGATAGCTCACCGTTGAAGTCGTCTTGGTCGTACAGTCGTGAATCGTCTAATTCAGGCTTACCTCTATTTAGACTGAATCGTTTGATGATTTCGTCTATATAGTATTTCTTATCGCTGTCGAGTCGTAAAATATCAAGTATGTTTATACTTAATTCCGTGTCTTCTAGTCGTACTAAGACATAAAATTTGTTATTAAAGACATCTTCGAGATGGAAGATACGAACATACTTTTCGAGTCGGTGAGTTACGGTATTGAATCTGTTGTACAACAGCTCGAGGTTGTTCTGTTCGTCGTCTAACATACCTGCGATCTTACCGAATCCTACACTAGTAATCGTATTGTTCGTCTTATTAGTGTAGAACTTAGTACCCGGACACAGGTACTCGATGTTATTGATAGGGATATTCGACGCCTTACTTATTTCTTTCGACAGTATCGTATTGTACACAGGAATACCGTCGACGCCAGCTTTGAACTTTGTGTCGTCGACATATAATAACGCGGCATTCTTTTTTTCTACAACACAAAACTTTGCAGTACTATTATCGTAATATAGTACACCGACATATTTGGCTGCGTTGTACTTGCCTGTAAACAAGTCACCGAACGTGAAATAACGATAAGCGACACTGTCTCCCTTTAAGCCGAGTCGCTGCCCCATATTAGCCAACGCATTGACCGTGTTATCTCGGTCTTGTAGAGAATAGTTCCTATTTTGGATAGTGACAATAGGCTTTATGTTTTCAGATTCGTTTAGTGTATTGTCCATGAGTCTTTTATAAAAGTGTATATTCTATTTTGTCATCTGTTATAATGACGTTGTAAACCTTTTGTAGCAACGCTAAATGTGCATCGTCGGGTAGACCGTAGTAATCTAACAAAGGTTTCCATACGTCGGTCTCGCGTGGTATAACGACCTTAGCTTGTAGCGGAAACAGTTTATTATATTGTAAATGCTTGTTTTCTACATCTTCTGTTTTATAATAGAATTGGTTTGTTCCCTTTAATAGTTTTATATAAGGACCATAATAACCTAAATAGAACTTATTCTTGTACGGTCGCTCAAAAAATCCGGGTGTGTTTACTGCCGTCAAGTTGAGATTGTTCTTTAATAACGGTAATATAATACTAATGTTGGCTTTGATATAGTCTGTGTCGTCTAACTTATTTATTGTCATATTCGGTAATATCCAGTCTTGCCTCTCCGATGTGACATTTACATTCAATGTGTACACAAAGACATCGTTTTCTTTTCGGCTTGTTATATAACCGTTACGACTACCGGAAATGATCTTCTTATAATACTTATTGGCGTTATTACGTACCCAGTCCGGTGCTAATTCGTAGCGTATAAAGCATGCTGCATTGTGTTCTTTCAGGACGGCTTTCCCGTTTATAAAGTCACATTTCGATCTTAATTTATTATATAAAACAATATCGTTATCGTCGAACTGTTTGAAATTACCGAACACTGGGTCTACAAGTAGGTAGCTGCCGTTTATTTCGCCAGAAGAAGGATCATATACGACCGGTTTATTTTCTGTCGAAGCCGCAAGGTATAACATGTTCTTAAATTTACTGTCTTGTTTGATGTATTTATTATATATATTTTCTGTTATATTAAAATACTCCGGCACTGTGACAAAACGGTAAGGTAATCCGCTGTTAAAGTTACTAATCGAGTTATATAAAGAACCGTCGTTATTTATATTATAAAACATATTAACCGGTTTCGACGATGTAAACAACGTACTAAAATTTTTGACGTTATACTTATTGTCGTCGACACTACAATACATTTGTTTGTCGGACACAGATTTTCCTAAGTCTTCAATGACATTGTACGGTGTGTAACCTAAAATATACAAGTCTCTATATAACGAATCTGTCTTTACAAAATAACCGTGCTTATTGTGTTCGTCTACAGGTATGTACGTATATCGTGTCAACGACGATAACAGACGTTGTATATAAGGGTTTATTTTTTTAATGTTTATAAACGATTGTTTTTTGTACAGGCGTCCTTCGTGTACTTTATAGTTGTATTCTGTATAACCGTTTTCTGTCGCGATATATAGGTTATCGGCGATATAGTTACTATTCGAAGCTACTGTTATGCCGGTGTATTCGTACTGGTTAGATAACGTGTTATTATTTATATCGTCGAGTTTGTCTTGACCTTGTTCTTTTATTTTATTTTCGAGTGTCATAACATCGTCGTACGTAACGAACTCGTTTATAAAGTCGGTATATTCTATGTACAAATCGGACTTGTCTGTCACATCGGTCGCCGGTTCGAAAAACGCATTGAAATCGACGGTGTATTTCTTATATTCAGATTTTACAAGCAACGTGTTTTTATCCTCTCGCGTATCAATGTCTATTCTGGTATTAGACATTCCCAGTTTGTCGATAACAAAGCGACTCGATACGATATTTTCTTTATTAAGGTTATTTACGATAGGATTCACTTCAATTCTGAACTTCTGCGCGTCTCCAAGTCCCGAATACAGTACGTTATTGTACATTGCTTTCCCGTCTGTAACCACAGCATCCCACGGCTGCTCTATTGTCCATTTATATGTGTTGACGACGTCACCGATGTTCTTTAATAGCTTAGTATTTGAGTTACTTCTGGCGAAATCAATAAAGTCACTTAATGATTTAGCGTGTTCGTCGTTATAGATGTCGTCGATGAAAGATACATTAGTGACGGGTGATGTATAGTCGCGTTCTGTTTCTCGATGTCGTTCTCGTAAGATGTATGGTGTTACATTGTTCGACAATGTGTTTTTATATTCTGGTTTTTTTGTGTCTTTTACCGTATCTATATTATATAAAGGCAGTTTAATGTTGTTTTTAACATAATAACCCTGGATTATCACATCTTGTCCGATATAGTCGTCTAAGTCGAATGTGATACAAAGCGGTATTATCTGCCGCATTACAATTTTCTTATTCGAATATCCTGTTTCTATATTGGACACACCGTTTTTGTCGAACTGTATGTTATTGTACTGTAACTCTACCAAGCCCCCTTTTATAAGGTCGATACCGCAGTATGTTACGATGTAGTCACCGTCTCTTTCGTCTACTGATATATTTATCGTTTTATTGTCTATTTTCTCTATATAAGAACGTAGGTACTTTCCTACGTACGTTTTACTGTCTAACGGTACTGTCATCGACGATAACATTCTGTCTTTTCTATAAATATCGATAACAAACGAATCGGGCATGTCGAGTGCTGTGTCGCAATAGAACGGTGCATAAAACATAAACTGTCGACGGAACAACTGTGTTGGTGTTCGCGTCACACCGAACTCGTACATTTTCGGATCGTCGTCTACACCACCGTAAAAATTATTGTAATAATGTTTATAACAACGACGAATATCGAACTCGTATTGCCCGTTATATAACTTAACCGGTATATTATGAATCGTTGCTTTAGTATCTAAAGACACTAAATTAGCCACAGTGTTTTCTTTGTAGTCTATACTAAGACCGAATTTACCCGATAATGTAGGATCTGTTTTCGCTAATGTATAAAACATGCAGATTTTAGTCTAATTTTGACGGTTTCTGTTTCGCGTACTGACGTGTAGAATCATAACACGTCCGTAAAGGCACTTTTAAGGCTCTCTAACGCACTCAAATGTGTTGAGCTTGGTACTACTAAGGTCAAAGAAAAATCGTGCGTCACAGGGCAAATTTTTAGAGGTTTTATAAGTTAGTACAACGACACACCGTGCGGACTGAAATCGTCGTAGCCAGACATATCGAATTTCGATTCTATATTACTATATTCCGATACAGTTTCGATGTCCTCTAAGAAATTTTTGAATCTTATATTTTGTTCCAACGCCGGTAGTTGACAGAAAGACATAATGATGTCGTCGTGACCGTATTTTGCTTTATAAGAACCGGTACCGTTTTTATCTTCGAAATTTTCAAGTTCCGTAATGGTACCGATGTCGTATATTTTAAGTTTCGATTTCTCTAGTAACATCTTTAACATCGAACACAGTACCGGTTTGTTTGTACTGGTTATCTTTATACCGGGTATATTTAACGACTTGAAGTTATCGTCACCGAACTGTTTACCGTATTTTGCTATGTTAAAAGTATCTACACCGTCCGACGCGCCGGGTACATTAAAGCGCCACTGTTTCTCTTTGTCGTACTCCTGTTCGTTATAATTTGTTATATAAGTATAAAACAGCTGACCGTAGGTGTTGTATTCGATGGATATAATAGTATTTCCGTCGTTGAACAGCTGACATACCAACAGCCAAAATTCCAGTGCGCTGTGTTCTAAGTCTACTTTATTAGAATGCCATAGTCCTACGGATTCGTAGTCTTCTTTTCCGTTTACTTTTATTATATTAAAAACAGTATAGTCACCGCCCGATCCTTCTGCCAAGTCGACTAGTATAACAAAGTAATCTTTCTTTATATTAGAAATATCGTAATCGGGATGCCACCTGAGACATTCCGGATGCTGTAACGTCAAATAAATGCCCCGTTCGTTATATTCATTTTCTGTATAAGAAACAAACTTCGTTTCCTGTTCATGTAGCACCGTCATACACTCGCGACTGACCAAACAAGCGTTAGAGATAGAAAATTGTGTACCGTATTGGTAATAGAAATTCTCTTCGGAGCCTAATATACCGATCATTTCTTGTTTCCATGCCTCGTCTCGTTTCTTCCAGCCACCTTTCTCCTTGTCCCATTGCGGTACTTGGTACCAGTCTACTTTATACGGTGCATAGATGTTTTTTCCTTCCAGCGACGCTTTATATATCTTATAAAACAAATTAAAGCCGTTCTGTGTCGACATAATACAGATATTAGAGTTCGTATCGGCCGTAATAGTAGGAATAATGTTATTATAGAACAACTCGACTTCACCTGGCGGACACCATGCGAACTCGTCTAATATAAGGAAGTTAATTGTCTTACCCAGACCCGCAGTGTCGGAGAAAGCCTCTGTGGAGATACTAGAATTGTTATCGAAGCTGATTTCTTTTTGATTCCACTTCATCACACCACATTTAAGGTGATACGGTAGAAACATAAACATGTCCTTTATCTTAGCCAGCAAGTCTTCTCCGGCCGGTCCGGATTTAGACAGTATAAGTGCTCGTTTGTCTGTATTAAATAGAATCTTCCATAGGCATGCGATTGCGGTAGATACCGACTTACCGGCCTGGCGACACGCCAACATAATAGAGAACCTATTATTTGCTACGTGCCGTAAGTAACCTTCTTGATAGTCGCGAAGTACACAGGGTTGTAAACCCGTCGGTGTCATTAAGTAACATTTCGTCGCGAAGTAAACCACGTCGGTCTTACAACGTATATAGTCTTCTATTTCCTCCTTTGTTCTTCTATATACCAGATTCGGTTTCAACAGCTGCGTTACCTTACCGATAAACGGTGATGCTTTCAGCGGCATACCCTTATCCAGACCTTCACAGGCTTTTTCGATAGATTTTGTCGACCAAACTACCTGTTCCGATTGTTTACCGGCAGTTTGTTCTTTTATAGGATTAAATTCGTATTCTTTTTCTTTTACCATCTTGGTAGTCTTGTATTGTATACTTGTATTGTATACCACAGTAACAGTCGACAGTAGCATACCAGCATATATATGAAAATCACGCATATACACTACAAAAACTTAGCAAAAATAGGCTGTGTTTCGTCTTTGTATCCTATTATATAGATGAAAGAATAATAACGAAATAACTATGCAAAATATACAAGGCGAATTTATCAATACACAAACCGGTCAAACGATATTTGTTCGCGACAGTATAATGACACCGGAAGGTGATACTATTATCATAACAGACCACGGTCAGATGGGAATGAACGAGTTTTCGAAGTATTATGTTAAAATGGAATCCGACGACACTGCAGGCACACAACCAATACCGGCACAGGAAGCCCCTATATCGGCCCCGGATGACCTGATGGCAATGGCCAGGCAAGATATGCTAGCAAAACCAACGAATAAAGTCGAAGAGTTCCTTTCCGACGTCGTTACAGAATACCCGGATTCTTTATATGACAGCGCTACAGTCGACACCGACGACGAGCCTACAGACGACATACAAGAACATACAAGCGAAGCTGTTAAGATGTTGGATAAGATAATGTCGGGATCGGATGTTAAATTAAATGTTAAAATTAGTTTCGACGAACGGACGTTCCCTTTCGATGCTATAGATGTCTTAAAACAGTATTTCAATTTAACAGATGACGATATTTCTGAATGGTTGTACACCAATGTCTTTAACAAATACAAAGACACTATTATAGAACAACTGAAAACGTCTATGTTAACTAAACCAAAACGACCAAAAGGTACGTTATATTGGCCCGACGGAGCAGGACAACCTTATGATATTAGATAAATGGCACTAACAGACGCATTAACAATTAGTAATATAAATGCAGTTACAAAACCGGGCGGTGGCACGACACTTTCTCAACTAGCTATCAATAAAGCGACGAATTTTGTCCAGGGCAAGGCAACGACCGCACTTACCAAACTAACTTCCGATGCCTTGCAAGACCCGACAACAATGTCCAGTCTCAAAATTGCAGCTACGGTAACCGGTGTTATTGCACGTATCAATCCTAAGTCGGCGTCGGAATATGTCGATATTTTCAAAGAAGAACTGATAGGTCTCGGAACACAACTACTAGAAAAGTGTACGACACAAATTATTTCGTACGGTACAAAACATCTTGTACGTATTATAGGTCCGTTCCTTAGTCCTCCTGATTTTCTATCAGAGATAGCCAGTCGCGCCGGAAAGCGTGCTATTGCCTATATATCTAACGAGATTGTCGACGAGACACGAGAAGACGGTAAAGGCTACTTTAAGACAAAGGGTGAGTTGCTAGAATCGTTAATAAAGTCAGCGGAGGACATCAGCAAGCGAGAACAGGAAAAGAAGAAAAAGAAAAAGTCGTCGAAATTCGTCAATGACCTTATTAAAAACGCCGGTGAGGTTAAAAAACTCTGCGACGATTACTTACCACAAGTAGAGAGCTACATTTCGTTATCCTTAACCTACATTGAAAACGGTCCGGACTATGTCGACGAATATGCCAACAAGATGGTCGATAAAGCGTTGTCGTACATCGATACGAAAGTAACAAAGTATGCTGATAAAATAATAGACAAACGTGACCAGTACATCGATAAAGCCGTCGACGGATTGGCATATCAAATGGCACTTCAAATGGACGCTGTTCGACAGAAGGCGATAGAAACTGCACATGCGTTGTTAGAAAAGACAAAGTCCAAGGCCCTCATCGTCGCATGGTCGCTTATGCAGAAAGCGGTACTAAAAATTATGGCACTTACTGGCATCTCTATTCCGATATAGTCAAATAGCAAATATATAACAGCACATGAGATTTACAGACATGTCCTCAGTTTTCGAAGACAGTTCTAATATATACAACATTATAAACGAGAGCTTTGGCACTGGTATAGGTAATCCAAATATCCGTAATAATTTCTCAAACGGAGGATTTACAACAACCGGTAGACCAAAGAAACCGAAAGGACTGTCTAAACTCTTGAAGTCGTTGTCCCATTACGGGATGAACTACGACGACGATATATACAAGAACATGCAGGCGGTACCTGCAGATCCTATTCTTCAAAAGGATTTACTACCGGAGAATACGATGTCGATATATTCGTCTATTAGTAACTGGAAGATAAAACCAGAGGAAGAACGATCGTTTTCTGAAAAGACGTTAACACAACGTCGTGATTTCTTACGTCAGATGTCGCTGTATACAGAATTAGAAGACATCATCGATAAAATGGCTAACGAGAGTATTGTCGGGGACGAAAACGATCTGTACATTTGTCAACCGTTCTTAGATAATGCTATTATTCAGAATCTCGAAGACGAATATATAGAACATATCAATACCGTTCTCCAGAACGAATTTATCAGGTTGTACAATTTGTTACAATGGAAGCAGCGTGCATGGTATCAGTACAAACGATTCCTTATCGACGGTGTACTGGCGTTTGAAATAGTCTACGACGACCTACAACATCCTAAATTTGTAAAGGCGATAATCGAACTCGACCCTTGTACACTCACACGTGTCGTCGAAAACGGTGTTACCTACTGGGTGCAGTACAAAGATACTCATAGTCACGAACGACGACTACTGGACTCGCAAGTGATATATATTAAATTTGAAGACTCCGGTGTTAACCAACGACAGTCGTATCTTGAAAGACTAATTAGACCATTTAATATATATCGTATTATAGAGCAAGCACAAATCATTTGGACGGTGACGCAGTCGTCTTTCAAAACCATGTTCACTATACCGGTCGGCGGTATGAACCGTGCCAAAGGCCGGCAGACATTAGCTGAGGCGATGAACCGTTATAAAGAAGATATTTCTTTTAATAACGAAACCGGAGAACTGAAAATAAACGGCCGTGTTAATCTACCGTTCAACAAAGAATACTGGATGCCAGAAAACGAGAACGGTACGCCGAGAATAGAAACCTTAACCGACTCCGGTCCGACATTGTCCGACAATGATCAGCTCAATTATTTCTTAAATAAGTTATATAGAGCATCACAGATCCCTGCCAGTCGTTTTAGCACCGACTCGCAAGCGACATGGTTCGGTAACGATGCGACACAGGCATTACGTGAAGAAATCGACTTTTCTCGTTTCGTCAATAGAGTACGCGGTGTCTTTGCAGAGGTCTTGTTAAAACCGCTGCGTATACAGCTGTCGTTAAGTATTCCTAAATTAAATAGTAACTATCGTCTTATCGGTAGTGTGGGGCTTCGGTTCAATTCGTATAATATGTTCGAAGAGATGATGAACATAGAGGTCATGACTAAACGATTAGAATTCATTACTAATATGAAAGACAGTCTATCAGTAATGGACGACGAAGGTAACGAGAATCCGTATTTCGATTTAGAGTTCCTTATTACAAAGTATCTGAAGATGAGTGAGTCTGATTTAGCGTTGAATAAGTCTTTCAAAGACAAATCTAATTCTAGCGGTGAAGGTGATGATGACGATGATGAAGACGATAGTGGATTCGGTATGGGCGATGAGGACGACGATGACGGTTTCGGAGGTGACGACGAGTCTGAAGACGACGGTCCGGAACCAGAAGCAGGTGCAAGTGACAGTTCGGACGAAATAGACGCTGAAATGCAAGGTGATGTCCGCCCGGAGGTCGACGCGACAGCCGACGTTACAGCCGACGCTCCAGACAGCAGCGGCACAGGTCTATAACGGACTGTAGTAGACTACACAAGTACATAACAAAACTATAAAAGAATATGTTAAGTCTTAAATCGCAACAAGATGCGTTTCGACTGTTGTTGCCCAAAGAATTTATAGCTCCGGAGATAGAAGAGAAATATACGAATATAATCAATAGGGGGAAATCTTTTATAAGAACCCCTATTGATCTTATCAACGAAAGTATACAAAGTGTCGATGTGTTGGGGTTTTCTAATGCCGTTGTAACACAAGATCAGACCAATAGAGCGCGAGGTCCGTTGATAAAACAAGAACGCATAGAACAGAATAACCTACTCAGTCCTAATGCACCGGTGGTGTACAGAGCACCCAACTCACCGTTTTCGATGGTGGATATGACATTCAATGTGACGTTTCGACATGTACTGGGTTATTTGAACTATTTTATATTATTTGAAAACTTTTGGTTCAACTATTCCCGTGATAGAACGTACGACGAGATGTGTCAGGCATTTTATGTAGAGTTATTAGACCAAAATAATGTCGTTTATTCTCGTATTAAACTCGGCATGCCGATAATGTCGGGTATGGATATGCTCAGTTTCGACTATAAGAGCCCTGTAGCCTCAGCCGGTACGTTTAAGACAGAATTTAAGTATTCTAGTTTCGACTATGAAATGATAGACACTACAGATTCCGGTTTTAGTTATAACTAGTAAAGTATGACACTACCACATACTACTGACTCTAATTTCATCTATAAATAAAGTTAATAAAATAACAAGAGCATGAAACTATCAGACTACGAGTTGTTGCCCGGTGTTGTATTAGACGTTAAAGATCCGCATCATAAAGGTCGTATCAAATGCGCAGTACCGTCTGAATTTGATGATAACACACAGGACAAAGACCTACTGCCGTGGGTGTATCCGTTTTGTATGTTCGGCTATCAGGGATTTGCTATGATGGTGCCGGGCAATAAAATATGGTTATTAAAGAATACAAAAGCATATTCTGAATACTGGTATCTACCGTATTTCGATCCTAATGTATCGACTTCCGAATTTATTAAAAACGCAGAAGGTGATAACCCAGAGGTTCTACTCATGCGAGCGGGCGGTGGTACTAACTCTTATATAACATACGACGACAAAAACGGTATCGACATTGCCACGGGTATATCCCATGTTAATATAGCCGGTAACGGTAACATCACTATTAAAGCCGGTAATGTCGACATTGAAGGCCAGAATGTACATATCGGTCCTAATAAAGGTCAGGCAACAGTCCTCGGTGAGACACTCTACAATGCGCTACTGACATTAGGTAACAACATCGCCGCAGTAGGTCAGCAATTTGTAGCACAAGACCCGCATGCTGTTCAAGCCGGAGGTTCATTACAAAAGGTCGGTGAAGGCTTCGTTAGTGACATTCAAAATATGTTGAGTACGTCGGTTACTGTGTCTGATTGACAAAATTACAAAAAACCTACTAAAATTTGCCCTCTAACGCACGATTTTTCTTTGACCTTAGTAGTACCAAGGTCACTACATTTGAGTGCGTCAGAGGGCCTTAAAAGTGCCTTTACGGGCTTGTTATGTATTTGTATGTCCCTATGCAAAACAGAAAACGTACAAATTACCTTAAATCTAATCAAAAAGACGATTCCAAATTGCTGGAATCGTCTTTTCATTTAGTTGTCAATTACTTCGTCTCGTGACATATTTTCAATCTCGTACGTCACATCAGGTTCTTGTTTCTTTAACGTATCTATCAGTTTATTTGCCTCGTCCCTATTGTCGGTGACATTTACAATATCGCCGTCAGGACCTACAATAGCAAAAAAGTCGTTGGCTTCGTTGACACGTTGCTCTAACAATTTCTTTGTATTGTTATCTGTACCGATAAGTGCCTTGGAATACATTGCGGGATTACCGGTCGGAAGGCAACCGAGTCTATCGAGTACCAACAACACAACTACACGGACCTTAGAGGGTAGCGTAAACATCGATGTTCTGGACAAGTCGGGAACAAATGTCTTGTTGTCGTAGAATTCTATCAACGTTCGCGTGAATTTTTGCATACCGTTCACTGTCTCCTTGTCGTATTTCCATTTTAATAGCACTTTTCCGTCACCGGTACGTACCATATAGAATTCCGAAGGTACGTTAACAACACCAGAGTCTTTGAGGAGATTAGTAAGATCGGTGTCCATCAGTTCGTCTACCGATTCAGTAACGTCATTCACGTCGTCAGAAGGGTCTTTCGCCGTACCGGATACAATCGGCTTAATGTACGTGTTATCGTACGCTACGACGTCGTAATAAAAACCGTTCTTTACATACTCTACATTCCCGTAGCCGTGATTAACGAGGAAGGTGAGTAACGACGACGAACCATTTTCAAGTTTAGAATTGTTAACTAAGGTGTTCATCACGGCTTGTGCGACTTGCTTCGATACAAACTTACTCGACTTAAAAACAAGCGCCAACGTGTCTTCGTCGAGTTCGGCTGTAATAAGTAGTCTAGGGCAGAACAAATTCTTGATGTCCTGTGTTAAATTTTGTGGGGTTGATACCCCCATTATACTAGTAAAAGATCTCATTATAATGATTTTTATCTATTTTATCCATTTCCAATTATCGTTACGAGACTTAACCCGCGTTATTAGATGCCCTTTGAAATCCGGGTGTTCTTCTAGTATGTCTTCTAATGTATCGTAATAAAAAGTATAGATACTATAGCACTTACGTTTACCGTCCGTAGAGTCTAAATAATTGTATTTTGTACTGAACTGACCCGATAGCTTATCCAACGCGACACATTCGTACCCTGCGTCATAAAGTAGGGTCGGTACCCATAGTTCATATAACGAATTTAGTTTATTCGTGTCGATAAACGATAACAAATAATACATCGCGGAGCACGACAATCGACAAAAACTAAGACATGTTCTTATAATCTTATCGTCGTCGGTAATGTCTAAGTTGTAGTTATAGTCCCAATGTACCCATTCCGGATGCTCCGATTTCTTTTGATAGTACCCGGCTATCAGATCTGCACGATCGCTACTGAGTCTATCGAAGATGTTCGACCAACGACCTCCGAACCATACATCGTATTCTACTATATAATAGTAGTCATAATTTTTTGAAGAATCACGATTTTCGTTAATATATTTCAAACAATATACAATCGGATTAACAGTACAGTATGTTTTTGCGATGCAGCTATGGTAAACAGGGTCTGTTATTTCATAATACGGTATACTGTTGTCGTCGAGTTGCTGTATATAAATAGAAGACTTTTCAATACCAGAAGACGAATTGTCGAGTATAAACAATAGGTCGTGATCTTCAGGTAGTTCGCGTCGTAATTTGTTGTACCCGTACAACACAAACTCATCGACAAAATGGCTTACGAAAAATACTAAATTTGTGCTCATCAATGTTAATTTATATCAGAACTTAAACATAATTGGTACCGTCGTCTGGTAGAGCATGATCATTCATCTTAAAGAAGTCTCTAATGGAAATACTCTGAGGGTTCCGATTATAATAGTTCTTTATATAAAAATCCCATTCCTGCAGGTCGATATTTTCGTGTACAGTATTCCATAGTTCGTCACTCATCTTTTCACGTAACTTATTGATATACAGTTCTTTAAGTTCTGTATCTAAGTGGCAGAACAAGTACACCATAAACAACGTGTTCGTATATAAGTTTTTATTTAGCATCGCATACGGTGCTTTGTCGCGATAGATGTGTCCGACATGTAGGTCCGGAATAAGATAACAACCGCCGCCTGCAAGGTATGTTTTTATAGATAACAACGGCTCGTCGCATCCCCAATTGACTAAATGTTCTGTCCCGGATATTCTATTATAAAACTCGGTAGAACAGATATAACAAGCGCCCATTATACAAGGCACTTTTACGAGTCCTTCTATTTCGTCACATTGTTCGATAGTTTTGTACGTCCACGGTGATTCAAACGGTCTGTCTCCGAATTTAATCACCGTACCGTTCGTACTGTTTCTTTTTGTGCCGGCTTCGTTGTCTATCTTATATAAACCTGGACACTCTTCCGACTCCGTCCGCCACAGGGTTAACGTCTGTGAACACAATATATCGTTATATAGACTGTTATTTTTGATTAAGTCGACTATTTTGCCGTCCCAGTCGTCATCGTAGAACCGCATGTGACCGTCGATGATCATCATAAATTCTGTACGGGTGCACCGTGCTCCTTGCATACGTGCTTCTCCGACACCTAGCGACGTTTCGTTGTGTATATAACGACATTTGTACTTATTTGCAACGGCACAGTAATCATATCCGTCGTCGGAACCGTCATTGATAAGTAGAATATCAGGACGATTCTTTGCAGTTGCTAAGATGTTTCGCAGAGTATAAGCAATTTCGTCACCTTCATTCTTGAATGGTATTATAATAGTCAACTGCGGACTGTCTTCCGTCTCGACATCTAACATACGACGACAGAATTTACCGATACGCCCGGACAAGACCCATGTATTATCACAAACACTACTACACATCGGGTACTCGGTGACCATTTTAGAGTCATGTCTAATAGTAATGCCCTGTTCCAAACACCGTACCCATAGCCACATGTCTTCGGCATTGTTGAAATACGACTCGTAAAGTCTCTGTCCGAGTTTGTCTGTTAGTATCGACTTTCTAAATGCAACAGCGGGATGTATGACATAGTTTGTATCGCCGGAGAATGTATGAAGACTTAGGTATTCGTTACCGAACTGTATACGATATTCTTTGTCCGGACCTTGTACGCATATACCCGAACTTGCAAGCACACCTAATTCTTGTTCTCTTTGTAAAGTATCGTATTGATGTTGTAGCCGACCCGGTAACATTTTGTTATCACCGTCGATGCGAACAATGATGTCAGACTTACTTATTGCGATACCTTTGTTTAGACTGTCGGATATACCTAAATTAGTATCATTACTTGTTATAACAATCTCGACAGCATCTGTACTATACTTGTCGGCATATTCTTTTATAGTGTCTAATGTATTGTCGTCGGAACCGTCGTTGATCAGTATGATCTCGTACGGTCCGTTGAACTCTTGCTGTATAATAGAGTCTAATGTCGATACTATGGTAGTTGCCTCATTGTATACTGGAATTACAACACTCAAGTAAGGTGTTTGGTTCATTATTCGAATTAAATCATTTTATATGCTATGTACAAGCATTCTACACAGCCGCCCGGCAGCGCCCGGAATATCGATTTCGAGTTGTTTTATATCCGTCGTTTCCGGTACCGTATCGGATCCTACAAAGACCAAAAATTGTACCGCTTGCGCGAATAGTGTAGGGCAATGTTGTTCCATGAAGCCGTACAACACATCACGCGTCGTCATCGGATTCTCCTTTATATAACTACTAAGACGAATAAAGTCATCTTTTAGTTCTTTATTGTTCTTTGTAAAAACATCCAGTCGATATAATACATCCGAATTTGGATCGTCGTACAGGTGTTCTGTAATGAAATTCGATAGTTTTTTCATCTTTTTGGTCTACTTTTAGTTCAATTTCGGCAGTTTCTGTTTCTGGTATAGACGTACAGAATCACCACAAGCCCGTAAAGGCACTTTTTAGGCTCTCTGACGCACTCAAATGCAGTGACCTTAGTGTTGGTAAGGTCCAACAAAAATCGTGCGTTAGAGAGCAATTTTTTCATAGTTTTACAACAGTCGTGTTATAAGGGTACCTGTATTCGTCGTACAGCTTTCGTTTTTGTTTGCCTTGGAGGTAGATTGCATTAGATAATTCCTTGGGAAATTTGTCGATAATATCGTAAACAATGTATTTGTCTTTTAGTTTGGACAGTCCAAGTCCGCGACCTAACGACTGCATGTTCACCACCGGCGACTTGAATGATTCCATTAGTACACCGAAACATAGATTAGACAATGTGATACCGGTAGAAAGCGTACCGTACGAGGCGACTAAAATACAATCGTTGTGTTCTTTTAAGGACTGTTTGATTGCTTCTCGTTCTTTCGACTTTGTCGCACCCGTGATCATAAAGACATGACGGTCCTTAAATTGTTCTTTTAATATACTATAAAGCCGACCGATATATTCTGTATGGTGAGCCAGTACAAGTGTATTGTATTTGCAATTTGGAAGAATAGCTGTTATAAGATAATTTATCCGTTCGTCCAGGAAATGTGTAAGGTATTTCTCGACGACGAGGTTGTTTGTACCGGCATTGTCTTTAATATATCCTTTTATAAGAGAAATATAGTCGTTTATAGGAATTTGTTTAGCGATGTACTTCTCGCGCACTTGTGCGAGACCTACCGGTAACGACTTTCTGAACATAATCTGATTTTGTGAGTCGCTCAGCGGTATTTTGTTACCGTCCTTGTCTACGTCAAAACTAGAACAGGTGTATTCCGCACATTTTAGATACAATTCTTTTACTCGCTGCGTATCTTGATAGTCTAAAACGACCTGGTTGATTTCAATGTCCGAGACAAAACCGGCGTCCATCAGTTCGCGTGGTTCGATACTTTGTATTTTACAACCGATGATAGACTGCAAGCAATACCATTCGATAGTTTTCGGCTTCGGTAAGGTACCGGACATGCCGAAGAACAGTTTAACGTTCTTTACAAAGTCTTGTGATATAATCGTCTTCGTTTGCTCTGCCGTCGCACGGTGTGTCTCGTCGACAAAGATACAATCGTAATCGTTAAAGAACTGCGGGTTGTATTTCTTCGACTTCGGATCGAGATACCCGATGAGGCTCTGGAACGTACCGATAGTAAGGTTAGAAGACTCTACCAGTTTACCGCCTGCCCATACGCATTCTGTATTAAAGAACTCACCGTATTCTGCGAAATCAGCGAAGCCCTGTTTCACCAACGAAATAGACGGTACAATCATCAGAATTTTCTTAATACCTAAGAATTCCATTCCGTAGCGGAATATGATATAAGAAATCAGTGTTTTACCGGCACGGGTCGGCAATTCCGACAAGCTACGACGATAACCTAAGACTTTGTATGCCGCCTCGAGTTGGTATGGTCTAGGTGTGTACTTTAACCCCCAACTTTGCACTATATCTTTGAATTCGTCGAAGGTATGTTTTAATGTGGTTTTGAACAGTTCCGGTTTGTCCAACAGACCGTCGAATTCTATATTATGTGTTATAAAGAAAGTACGTACCTCGTTCCATAGTCCGAACGAGCAATAAAAGATATGTTTACTATCCTCCTTACGGACATATTCGAACAAGAAATCACGTGTCTGTTTCGGGCGATTACCCCACGTCGGTAAATAACAAATAGGGTCTACTAAATTAAGATGCTTCTTTAGTAGTCCCAAATTTGTTTTGTCTTTAACATTGTCGTACGTTAGGAACAGAAACCGTAAGTCGTTCGGGTTGAAATTAAAGTGGATCATACTTATGTATATAGTCTTGTTAAGTATTGGAATCAGTTTATTATACAAGACTGCACAAGACTGCACAAGACTATTTAATCAATATAAACGGCAACGCAAAGTTGTTTACTTTAATGCCAGACGCTATCAACTTGGCAAATTCGCTATTCAAATCTTTAGTATTGTCTTCTTGAATATCCGCCAAGTATTCTTTAACAACGCTGTATTGTACTTTTGAAGTATCCTCTTTGTTATTGATAAGTTTATTAAATACTCGTCGGTATGTGTTAGCTTGTACTTTACCCAAGGTCGGTGCCTTACCGATTTTGATGTCCGCACCGAAATTGTTATTACCGAACGAACGAATTGTGATTGTTGTTTTACCCTTTAATACAAATTCTTTCTTTAGTTCATCGTCGGTACTGAGAATATCTTTACTTAATTTATCGTCGATACTTTCAACAACCCTTCCATTCTCGTCTTTAGTATTTGTGATATTGTCTTTTACAATTTTCTCATCGCAGTTGATATAGATACTTGTTCTATTTTCTTTAACGTCGATGTCATAACCAAAAACAACAACTTTCGCATCGATATTCGCATCAAAATTACAGTACTGGTACCCTGCATTTTTATTTGTCTTCTTTAATGAGATGCCGACGATACCGTGCTCTTTCCATAAGTTGATAAGTTGACGTTTAATGTTTGTTCGTATCTGTTTTAGTTGATCGTCGGATTTTTCTGCACTATCGACTGTATTGTTGTCCTTTATTTGGTCTTGAACGCTGTCTGTTATTTTCTTAATGAGATTGATGCTTTCTTCTTCGTTTTTATTATATAAAAGAATATCTGCCGTTGTGATGTTGTTTCTGTTTTGGTTTAATGGTTTTCTAAGAACGTCTACTAAATCGAGGTATGCCTTTACTGCACCGGTGGCATTTCCGACGGTATCGTCGATACGTTTAACTTGATAGTCGTCGTAGTTTTTACCTTCCAATAGTTCTAAGATGACTTTACAAGTACCGAGGAATGAATTATGCCATGCGTTGTTCTTTATCTTTTTGGCAATATCACTCGACTCGTCTAATTCTAATGCTGTCAACACTAATGCAAGAAACTCGTTAGGTCTACTATATTGTTGTATTAGTTCTTTATAGTCTATATTTTGTGACAGTATATAGTTAATAACGGTACATACAAAATTCTCTTGTTGCCACGTCGTTAAGGAATTAGAACCGTCACCTTCTTTAGCCACAGTTATCGACTGGTGTTTGTTATTTATAATGCTAACACTATTTTTACCAAAGCCCACATTGTATCTTTCACCTTCTATGTCGAAGGCATCTTCTCTGTCGTAAAATAGTTTCATTCTCTTAAATGAGCTTCTATTAAGTTTAAGGTAATTGTTTGTGTTTTTTTTCTCACTATCCTGTCCGCTTAAGATGACCGTATCGTTCGTCTTAGTTATATAGTCGAAAATTAGATATGCTAGTTTACGAGCACGCTCTTCAAAGTTTTTGACAGACCGGTATACATTACCAAAAGTACCTATTATGCCGTCGTATATATCAGTAGCGTTGTTATATTCGTTTTTCGATATAACCAATTTAGTAGTATACGCTTCCGTTATTATGTAGTCTTGTATATGTAACATATTTTAATGTCATGTTTTGTGTGCCAATTCGGTTGCTCTACCGATTTTTGTGTGTCACTAGATATATAAAAATCCAGTCTACAATGAATCTAAAACGACTATCTATATTATATAACATTTATGCGCTGATAACGTCGTATTTCACGTACAGACGCGAATTAGCTATTATAAAACCTATACTATATACAGACAAGTTCAAAGAGTTGCTGTATAAGTACCTTAAAACAGAATTTCATACCGACTGGATCGGACGAATATACGGTGTTATCAATCCGATTATAGCAAACGGTAAAATAGACATATCGAGTGCCATTATAGAACTCGACGACCAGCGGACGAACAACGAAGAACAAGTAAAGTATTTCTTATATAAACAACTTTCTATTATCGCTCAGTTGTTCAGTATGGAAAACCTATATACGTACCTGACGTGCGACATCGATCACGTCGGACCTATGGACCACGATAACTTCCTCGTCGTCTTCGACATTGCGTCTCGACAAGAATATACCAAGAATCTGAAATATCTTTTCCTACATTTTTTACTGTACGGACTGATTTTCGGCGTGGTATGGACTATATATTTATAGTACAACCTAATTACTAAGATTGAATGTGTAAAGGCATTAAAGTGTAGTCTATGCTATAACAGTGCACTACAAAAGACGATTACCGTCATCAACGGTCCAGTACAGTCACTACAAAAGACAATAAAATATATCAAAATATGAGTACTAAACAAAAAGAACAGATGCTTCAAGACTTCGAAGCGTTCGAAAAGAGCCTCGAAGGCAAATCCCTCACAGAACTTCAAGAGGTGGAAGCTGCAGTAATTGTAGAGATCGACGAAGTAAACACCCGTGTCGCCGGTCATCAGTTTAAGATGAAGAAAACAAAGGGCTACGAAGATGTGTATGCCAAGATTTGTATGTTCCTCGACAAACAAGTAAGTCCTTGGCAGACAACTAAGTCGTTTCTTGAACTGTACAATTTCTGGGACACGAAGAAGTTCCACGATAAACTGGCTTATCCTATCTTGGACACGACGCTTCGCGTCCTCGGACAACTCCAATTCACCGGTCACGAAGAATGGCAGGCTATCGTCGACATCAACGACTATTTTGAACAAACACGTGACGAATACACTAAGGTGACAGAAGAAGTATATCGTGTTGCTCAAAAACACCAAGCTGTAATGCAACGAATGGAACAACTCACTAATACCCAAGTCAATTCCTGATCTGTTTAACTGATAAGCCATAACCAGACCATAATATACCGACCACACTATATTAGTTTTTAATAATGTAGTGTGGTCTTTATTCACATCAGGTACAGTTGATCTGTAGATTTTTATAAAAAGAAAACATAAAATAACATATATGAGATCTCTTAAAACTTTTATGTCCAATTTCGGAGCACAGTCTTCTGGTGTGAATGAAGCTAAGAACGGCAACATTAAACTCCAGTCCGGCGCGATGAATACACTCGAACCTGCTGAATTGCAACGGTATTTTGGTGTAGCCGGTAAGTACATTTCCGACGACGGTGTGTTCGTTATTGAATGGCTTATCAATAACCCTGACCTTGAACCGTTGGCTGATTTTGAAGGTCCTAATAAGCTGTACAGCTTCTACCAAGCCGGTCAAACAAAGGTCGTAGCCTTGGCAAAACTGTACAAAGCCCTCGATAACCTCGCAGTTTCTTACTCTGTAAAGGAAGTGCCTGTCTTCCAAACACGACAAGAATTCGACAGTATCATGGCTAAAAAGACACCGGTCGATTTCGTTGTTTATGACTTCGAATCTGAACTAGGACGTAATCATTTGGTAACCAAATACTTACCTCTGATGCACAGTATCGCGAACAGCTACATCGATAAGACGAGCCTCAGCAAAGACGACCTCTTCGGTTTCGCACAAGAAGGTTTCACATGGGCACTCAACAAATACGGTAAGCCGCACAAGACGATGGCCGACGACGAGAAGATTGCCGCTACGAGTTTTGTCGGGTATGCTTCGTGGATGATCAGAAATGCCATTAGAGACGGTATGAAACGCGAAGGTGATATGATTCGTAAGACGTACGGTGAAGTACAGAAAGAAAGAGCTGCTAACGACGGTAAGTATGTAAAACAAAACACTATCGACGGTGATGCTACATTATCGAAATCAGAAGATGCAGTCGATTCGCTGTTCACTCGTATGGCAGATCCCTCCGTCTCGGCGGACAACACACTCTCTGCTCGTGAGATTAAATCGATATTCTCCGAGATGTACAAGGCTATCGAAAACAAGTTCGGTGAACAAGAGCTGGATAGATTCCAACGTTTTTACGGTCTAAACGGTAAAAAACAAGCACAACTGCGTGATTTTGCCCGCGAAGACGGTAAAGAAAATGTTGCCGCGACATCGTTGTACACAATGCGCATCAAGAAGATTTTGAACTATCTGTCTACTGATAGTAAGATGAAAGACTTGTTGAGTGACTTCTTAGATGCTTAATAATACACAAATAGAATGTATGATAGAACTTAAAACATATATTGCCGAGCATTTATCGGAAGGTATAGAGGACATTATTCGTCTTAACGATGTTACAGTAACGTACGAGATAGACCCCAAAGATGTCTTTATTTCGGCACCTGCGTTGTACCAAGAACAGGATGTAGCGGCATATTTAGACAGTTGGCTGTTGGAACAGATGCCGACAAGTGTGAAACTAGCACCCAAATTCTTCGGTGTAAACAAGGACAATATCACCGACGCCTATTTCGAATACGACAAGTTTGAACATCTGGGCAAACAGATGCCACATGCGAACATAGAATTCGACGAGCGATACGACGTAAAAGGTATTAAAGACTTTACGTTAGACACTTTCAAGGTGTCGAATCTGCGATTCATCGTTCACTTCGATAGATTCGATGTTTCTGACACCGTACAAGACGTTCAAGCGACATTAGAAGCTGTCTTCGGAGCGACAGTGTCCAACAACATCAATAGGTATCCGGTAAAATTATATTTAACAAAGAACAGTATTCAATTTTCAGATTAAAAATGACAAAATTTCTTAATAAACGTAATCTATACATCGGTTCGTTTTCATTTTTGTATGTCATCGTCGCAGTCGTTTCGCTTATCCACTCGTTCTCATTCTTCGGTCTTGCCAATACGACTATCATGAGTGTGTTGTTGGGTATTGCCTTCGAAATCGGCCAGGCAGTGGTACTGTTCAGTATCTTGTCGACGAAGAAAGAACAATCGAAGGTCGTACCGTGGGTGCTGATGACAGTACTAACGATAGTCCAGGTAATGGGTAACATCTTTGCGTCGTATAAGTACATCGTAACAAATAGTGTTGCAGACCTACAATACTTCAAAGACCCTATCTTTATATGGACGAATCTACCCGATAAAATGACAACTGTTATTGTCACTTATATTGTAGGTGCAATACTACCCATCATCGCACTACTGATGACATCGACCCTGGCAGACTTTATCAACGGTTCTGATGCGTCGTTAGAGTCTCCTGATGACACCACTGACGTACAACCTACTGTAGTTAAGTCCAATACAGACAGTACTACGACAGTCGATAACAGCACTACTACAGTCAATACAGACAGTACTACGACGACCAATGAAAATACAAATGTAGACACTACTACAGTCGATACAAACAGTGTGGACGACGTAGAAACAGACATTACAGACAACGTAGTATATACACCAGACAGTGAAGTAGTAGACAACACTTCTGATGACAGTACAGACATTGAAGTAGTAGACGTAGAAAACAAACCAGAACCGAATAGGTTTATCAACATCTAAATTATTTAATATAAATAAACGCAAAAGAGACAGCCTCTAAAACAGAAGCTGTCTCTTTTTGATTTTAGATGTACTTAACTTAATGTTTGTCTTGTACCGTTTCTTCAGTGTCAGTAGTATTGTCTACTACAATAACATTGTCTGTACTGTCGTCTGTGCCAGAATACTTGTTCTTAGACCATTCTACCCACCCGAAGGTACCGCCGCCGATACCAAGCAACGATACAACAGCGAGTATATATGCTGCCATACCGTTAAGGTCGGTAACAATAGTCTTATTAAAAAGCATTTCTATTAACAACGACATCGGTACCATGAGGAGCAATATAGCAACCATTGTCAACACAATAAGGAAGAAATTTCCGACACTATAATTGTTATTGTCCTTTATTAACTTTTTGAACAGTGAATCTTGTTTATCACCGTCACTACTTTTTTGCTTAAATATACCAAAAGTCAACAAGTTAAGTACTGTCGATACTATTTTGAACATTTCTTTTTAATTTTTCTAGTTGTCACAACACAGGTCCTGTGGTCGGAGTAGGTGTTGGTGTACTACCATCGTCTACAGGTTTAGGTGACGGGGTATTACTGTCTCTTACAGGTCTGGGTGTAGACTTATTGATACTATTGTCTACTGGTTTAGGTGTTGGAGTAGGTGTGGATGTAGATGCACTATTGTCATTGGGATTTACACGTACACCGTGTTCCTCTAACACGGGTGACGTAGGTGTAGATTCAGCCGCCGTTACATTAACTGTAAACACACCTACTACATTACTATTAGATAGTACTTCAAGCTCTACTTCTTTTGCACCTAAATTGCTTTCCGTATGGAATGCAATCGTCTTGTTTGTTTTGTCTACTGTAATATCAATACCATCAATAGTTACACTATTATTGTCACCTATTGTGTACGACGATTCAGCATTACTTGGTACAATGTTAAAGTTATTAGTATTTCCATCCTCAAGTTCACCGTTGTATGTTACAGTATAGTTAACAGTAGTAGGTGTACCGGCTTGTATGTTTACTAAATTGTGACCGTTTACCGTTACATTAGCTATACGTTTAGGCGTCGAATTAACAGCTGTTACAGTAACTTTCGTCTTACCACCGAAGGCTTTACCATCACCAATCGTTGCTGTACGACGTATATAGTAAACACCCTCCTGTGAAGCGACGTAGGTTAGATTTTGCTTATCTCCACCGGCAATTGCTGTCCAACTGCTATCTACATCAGGTGTAGAAGTTATTTGCCATTGGTATTCTATATCGTCGTCATCAACCTGCGTACCACCATCACTGCTATACAACATATCTACAGCGGGGGGTGCTGTAAAGTCTATAGAATCACCTACATGGATCTCTTTATCTGCCTCTGATACTGCGGTTTCTTGTATGCTAAAGCCTCCTACAGTTAGATTTTGCTCAATGATGTAAGTGGGGTCTGGTAGCGAGGTGTTTACCAAGTACAACCCGACGGTTTGGGGTGTAACTGTGAACTCAATTTCTTTTCCTTCACGAGTTGAACCATCGGGTAGATGCCAAGTATATATCGCATCAGGGTATTCTTTAACCTTAAGTTTGATATGTTCACCTATTTCAAACGTGTATTCACCTGCGATATTTCCAGTTATTGTACTAACTTCAACATTTACTGAGCCTACTTTATTACCGTTAGACATTATATCAAAGTGGGCATTTTTATTAACCATATCGCGTCCTGGATTGAACGTGATTGTTTTTGCATTAGAATCTACACTGGCAGTTATGTTCTCATTGGATACGAGATAGATGTTGTTGGTAAGGCTGTCTTCAACTTCACCGGTGTAGTCTACAGTATAATTAAATGTTCTAGTTCCACCGTATGCTAGTTCAACCATATTGTATTTGTTTAGTGTTACACTAGATATACGTTTCGGTGTGGATGTTGTCTCAGCCACTCTTACTGTCACTTTCGTTTTTCCACCAACAGCTGTAGCATCACCAAACTGCGCAGTACGTCGCACGTAGTAGACACCAGGGTTTGAAGTAACATACTTTAGATTTTGCTCTTCTGCACCTTCGATGTCCTTCCAACTGCCCTCATCTTCGGGTGTAGTGGTCATCTGCCATTGGTATTCTATTTCATCTTCGTCAGCCTCTCTGGTGTCGGTTTGTGAAGTATGTACCGTACCGATAGCTGCAGGTGCATTGAAGTCTACAGATTCACCGACATGAATCTCCTTATCCGCGCCCGACACTGCAGTTTCTTGTAGACTAGCGACATTTACTCTGATGTTTGTTACATGAGTTTTATATGGGTCAGAGAAGGTGACGTTACACTGGTACAAACCGGCGGTTTGTGGTGCTGCTGTGAATTCAATTTCGCGGCCTGTACGAGTTGATCCATCAGGTAGATGCCAAGTGTATAATGTAGCATCAGGATATTCATGTGCAACGAGTTTCGCAGTATCGCCTACAGCATAACTCTTTCTATCTGCACTAGAAGTTGAAATTACAGGTCTATCTGGTGTCGGAGTAGGTGTAGATTCACCTCCGGTATTCTCTTCATTAGCCGTAACAGTTACATTAACATTTGCATACGTCTTGTAGAAAATTTTACCATCCAGTTTAGCATCTAGTTCCACATTGGCAGTTCCTGCACCGCCACTTACAAATCTAATCACACCTGGTGTCTCAACAGTAAAGCTATTTGATGTTGTACTGTATTTTATATCATGACTAAATCCAGGTATTTCATTATACTGATAAGCCTCTTGTAATCCTGAATTTATATTTTGTGGTGCATCGCCGACACGTCCCGATATATCTGTAGGTCGTACACTTAGTACAGGTAACGGATACAATAAGAGTTCTACTTCTTTTGCAATACTTTCATCGTCGGACGAGTACAGTTGGATTCTATTAACTGACTTCCGATTAGCTGTTAGTTTAAGTTTGTCGTCTTCGATTGCAAATCCTTCATTTGTACCTAGTAGTCTAGCCTTCAACTTCGACGTCATATTACTAGGACCTGTTAACGTTGCCAACGACGATATGGGGATATTGTTCAACTTGTCATTGTCTGCCACATTAAACATCACAATTTTACCGTTTCTGAACGGGAATGTAGAATTTAACGTTATACCGCTGGCATGTACTTCATCAGACGTAACAGTTACATTCACGGTTTGTACATCCTGCGTGAGCAGTGTGGTATTGTAGTATACCGTTTGTGTAATTGTAAGCGTACCGGTAATAGCGCTCATACCAAAAACATCCGCTGTATTACCAGTAGCCTCAACATAAATGTCGGATGTCGATTGAACGAATGTGGTATCTGTTACGATACCAGGTAACGACATTACAGGACCAGTCGGATTCGGAACTGTGATCTTTTTTCTCACATGATCACTCGTTGTGATGTCCTCTACAGTACTAAATGTAGGTAGTCTGTACGTATTTACGCTAGTACTTACTTCGGTACCATCCTTAACTAATGTTAGTGTTGCAGCATCACCGAAAGTACCGGTATATTTGAGCTTGTTACCTTCAATTCTGAAAGGCGAGCCATATTTCACAGTGTAACCGGATAACGACTCTGACGTACCGTTATTCTTTACATCAAGAACGTCCTGTACGTTATACTCTAGACTACCACCCTCTATAAATACCACAGGTTTCTTCAACTCAAATGTACGTTGTGAACGTTCTACATCTACATGTGTAACTACTGTTACAGATTTAACTTGTTCTGTACCGTAGCTTACAGTTACTGTCTTTGTTAACGTACCTGTACCTGTTTGACCTGTCTTTTCAGGTTTACCTTGCGTGTTCAGCCTGTACGTACCCTCTGTATTGTCGACATTGTACGTTTCTGTTACAGTAAGAATCTTTTTAATCTCATCAGCATCATTATTGTGTTCTCTTACCGTCGAAACAGTCAACACAGATTGCGCAAAATTACCACCGGTATTTGTATCCAAATTAGCAGTGTCCGGCGCTGTTGTACCTTCGATACCACCATTTTGAAGTCCGTCAACACCTTCGATACCTATGTCCTCTGGTCGAATACTAAGAACCTTAACAGTTGTCTTTAACGAACTGTTCTTTTTTGAGGCAGCTTCTAGTACGCCGATACCGGTACCTTTCTTGACCAAATTACCGTTTTCGACGGTGAACAGTTCTGGATTTTTTGACGTGAATACAAGATCATCATCAGAGCCACCAACATCGAATTTGGTTTTTATAGTCGATAGTACAAGATTAGTACCGGTAACAAACGAGATCATCGACGTGTCCTTAGGTGTGATGTAATAATACCCGTCACTAGAACTAAAACTCTTTCTTTCTAGCTCTTGTACTCTAATAAATAACGCATTTATCTCATCGCTATTCTTAGTAAGCTGACTGGCATACCAGTCAAGTAAGAACTTCAGGTCAGATGACGTGTACAGTTTTTTAATAGGGCATTCGCTCGGTACATCCAAGACCATACCACCGAAATGAACATTCATCAAATTAACAATAAAATCTTGCAGCTTACCTTCGTCGCTATGTAGCCCGGTACGTTTTATCTCTGTACCGTCGACAACATATTGATTACTCGCAATAGCATTACCTTGTGTGTTCCATACAGGCAACGGCACTGAGGTGTACTCTACTGTTTTACCGCTCGGAAGGTGGTCGGTAAATGTTGCTTTCATATATTTATATCTATATACATAAAAATCGACCAAAATATAACAAAGGCAGAACCCAAATTTAGGATTCTACCTTTGCTGTTTCAGTTGTCTTTTATAGTATTTTAGTTGTCTTTAGTAGTATCTACAACGTCTTGAGAAGTGCCCGACAGTTGCCGTTCAATGTCCTTAATAAAGTCTCTGGAACCTCTAACGATAATATCACCGTTGTCTGTTTGCTCTTTATCTTTCTCGGCAAAAGTTTTCTCTGTATAGTCTTGCATCTCTTTGAAGATGGTCTCCAATTCTTTAACGATGTTGTTTAGTTGTGTCTGCATCGACAACATACTGTTCTGTAAGGACGTCAACGCACTATACAACGCACCTTTTGTGGCGTCCAGCGATATGGCTTGTATCACTGTGTCTTGTGCTTTCTCGTTGATTCTCAGCATCTTAATAAGACGGCGTAATGTGTCTACCTCTTGAGAAATCTTCGTCGGAATATACGGATGCTCTTTAATATAACGCTCGTCGAAGAAATAATTCGCCAGTCGCTGTGTTATATTGTACGCCTGACGCTCCGATTCTGAATTGACTTCGTCTAAATCTAAGGGCATCGACATAGACTGTTCTTCTACATCGACACTACCTACATCCTTTAACAAGGAATCTATATTATCAAACATCTTATATTATTATTGTTGATTTGACTAGACTACGTTGTCGACAACGCCGAGATGATCTGCTGTGTTTTCTTTATACGATCGTCGAGGCCGTTTTGTCCGCCGTTGATGTATCGTGTAGTCTTTCTAATGTCACCGGAATTGGCGGCTTCTATAACACGTTTGTTCAACATTAGAAATCCTAATGTCGCAGCAATAGCGATAACGTCGTTTGTTTCACACAGGTCCGGATTAGCATAGATATTGTACTGCGACAGTCCCATTTGCGGAAATGCCTTTTCGTATATATCTTTATAATTATAATCGTGGGTTACCTGTATCGGACCACGCCCGTAGTATCGCTTACCGTACGGACCTTTCGGTTGACCGTAGCTTCGACCAGCACCGCCGATTTCCTTAAAGAATTGGAAATTACCGCTTTCGTGAGCGAACTGCGCCAACAACAATACCTTACCGGTACTATTCAATCCAAGTTGTGGTGCATACTTGTCTAACATTGCTATCGACGCCGCTAGTCGATTACTATATTGACTAGGTACTTTTAGTGCCGCGGCAACTTTGTTAGCGGGTATAGAACCGTTATAGTTAGTAAATTCAGAGAGCGAATCAATACCTAATTCAGCGCTGCCCATCGGCATAGTAGCGGCATAGTTGACGTAGTCGATACCGGCATGACCGTCATCCATCTGTTCAGACGAGAAACCTTCTATACATGACTTCAGTAGATCTAGCTGTAAAGAGCGCAACTGGTACACAAGACGTTCTGAATCGTCGAGACCTTCTAACACTTGATCTGTCTGTACTGGTTTATGTTGGCCTTGTTGAGGCTTGATGAGACTTGTTCTGTCGGTGTTTGTCATATATCAACTAACTATCTTGTTGAGGCTTGTCAAGACTGTATTAGGGTGTGTTGAGGTTTGTTTTGTATTGTATTAGTCATGTGTCAAGCAGTAAGCATCGACTCGATCTTAGAAGCCTCTATCAACAGTTTAGTGTACGACACATGCGTATCTTGCTGATGTTTAATGTATTCCATCGAGATAAGACCGATCATATTGTTGTTCTTACCGTACAGTCCCTTGAATAACACCGACTTCACACCGTTAGACGTCAATAGCTGTGCAAGATCCGGATTCTTGACAGCCAAGTCTGTCACATTGTACCATACATTCGATGTGGTAGAATCAGGAGATTCGATAATGTCCTGGACTACTGTGTTAATTGTGCTGAACGGAATGTTCTGTAATTTATGCTTTACTGAAACAATACCCGGCGCAGGTCTACCGTAATTACAAGAGAATCGCGCAAACGGAATACCCGATAAATTCTGTAGCGAGTTATGAAATTCGTACAGTAGAATTCTATCACAGTGATAATAGTTCAGTAAGTCGTTGAGCCTGTGTTCGATGTTCTCCGTATTCTTCAGTCGTTCTTCTAGTAATGTATCGTGTGTGTCTTTTTTGATATTGTCTCGTTTAACGAGATATTCGACCATGTGCTTATTCTGTTCGGCAACGGCATTTATCAAAAACTGTTCACGGTCTACCATCGCGGTAGCTAACGATACAGATAAGTCCTTTATGCTATTTGATAGGGTATCGTTCTGCCGTTGAATAGTCGTCGTTATCGACCCACTTATCTTAGTATGTAACCATTTACCGCCGTAAAATACAAGAATCCCGACGATACATAGGGCTATCCCTTCCAGCCCGTATTTATCTAATATCTTTAGTGCTACCCCAAAATCCATTTATTGTCACATATATTGTTCTTATAATAATCTATTTTAACAATATCGTAAGTTTTGGGCTAGTTGCTTGTTATGTCTAGTACAATGTCATGGAAATTGTCTATAAAAGTGTTATCATCTTTCGCGACATTCACTTTGTAGGTCTTTATTATATCTTTTTTGCTCAGTATATCAAATGCTGTGTCGAAGGTTTGTAGTTCAACTGATATAAGCGTGAAATAGTATGAAATAATATATTATTCCTTTATGGTTAATACCAATGGATGTACTACAACACCCTCTATCCCATCTACAAAAGCATTTGGGATTGCTTTTATCATTATATTATATGCACCATTAACATTGGTTGTAGATGTTTTTTTTTGATTGAAAAAACAACTTATCACACTCATTGTAGAATGGGTGTGTTCGTTTGATAATATGTTTTTCAGTTAAATACATCTTTCTTTGTTTTTCTACTTAAACTATACAAATGTTTGGTCATTTTGTATATACTTATTTACTTGATATTCAATAGTTTGTGTTAATATAAATCAGGAGGTGCTTTTGGCAGTATGCTATGCAGCTGTACCAATAAGTTTTCTAGCATATTTGTACGCGCGTCTGTTGACATTGACTTGTATTGACCGCCTACGGTACCTTGTGTAGGTGTAGTAGAAATAGACTGTATAGTATGATCGTCCCCGACAAAACCACCGGCTTTAATGGCAGCAAGTACATCGTCTATATTGGTAACATTATGTAGATGCCATTCTTTTGATACAGACACTGATTTAGTAGTGACAGTACCAATGCTATTTTTGTACGGTACTTTGTTGTTCACCACATTACATACCCGATTACTGTTATAACGAACGGGACGATCACCCAAGGTATAAATAGTGAGATTTTTAACGATACCATGATGAGCAAATCGCATCAGCGCCGTCCAAAAGTCAAATTCTTCTGAATTATTCAAGATACAATAGCAGGTAGAACCCAATTCGGTGAGCTCTGGATAGTGCATTCCGATTACATCACGAGGTAACTCACCGCGGCGTTTAGACACATACTCCAACTTCAAACCAGTGAAAGTGATTGGTGTCGAGTCTGAAATGTCCCAGTAGTCGCACATTCTGGGTAAGAAATAACCGAATGTAGGAATTACACGGAACTTAAATCTAAGTCCCATGAATGTAAAAGCGACAATATCGCCGACCTGAAATTTGTATCGTTTATTCATATATTGTTCTTGTTCGTATCTGTTATACGTAAAAATCCGGTACGTGCTCGGATTAACATCATTTTTTAAGAGAAAAATGTAGGAAAATTCTCAATAATGTCTACAAGAATGCTAATGACAACCTGTAATTCTGGGTTGTCTGTGATAACAAGTGTCGTATACAGATCCAGATTCAGTAGATATAGACTACCGAACGTACTGTTTTCTACTGCGTACAGACGTTCAAATTCTTCTACGATAGAGCAAAGTTCAGTGTTTGTGACTACACACTGTTCACGTAGACGTTTCAGACCCGTAAGGGTAGCCTCTTGATATGTTTTTGTTTGTTCCATTGTAGTATGCTGTTTTATTTTCTTGTTCATATAATATATAGACCGGTTTGTGTGATAAATCAGTATTTACAAAGTGGATTTTCATATATAAAGAGACAATAAATGCCTAACAAGATATATAACGTTCAATTAGGGTCGTATTCGTATAAGTTAGAAGTCGACGACGCAGAACGTTACAGTACATTTAATATCATACGAGCGGTCGACTACAAAAATAAGGTACTTAACGATACCGATTTGTTTGTTGTATCGACGGACGCAACTCAAGAACTGTACCCGGTACAAAACAATAACCGTTTATATAGTACAGATAAGACCGAATTTGTCAATTACGACCTGGAATCGTCTCCTGTTTACAGTCTAAATAAGGACACGATAACGACAAAGAAAGTACGGACGCGACGACTTAAGATCTACCACCCTATAACAGACACCGACGTACCTAAAATTTTACATGTTACTTCTTATATAAACGGTATTAAGTTGCATCTGGGTTTATATAAAGTAAATCAACTAAATACAGCGTCGGAAACAGAGCTGAAAACAATCAATTCTCTTTATAACAAATCTTATTCCGAATACAGTTACGTCGACATACCGGATTTGGACGATTTATTGTCTTCTTGGATATACGACGTTACACTTACTCGTTTTAATTCCTTAAATAAGCAATCCGGTTTTGTAGACAAGATTTCTGTTATAAAAGATAACAAACAATTTGTAGCGTTGAATCTGTTCGAATACCCGTATAAGATAGTATCGGAACAGCAAGGGGACGAGACGATATATACCAAACAATATCTTAAACGAAAACACAGATCGCCTTATAATATAACTATAACACTATTACCGTACCGACAAGTAGACGAGAGTAGGTACGAAATGGACGATACTATAGGACCGGGTACTGTCGTTTTAGCAGATACAAATCGATTTGAACTAACGTCGAAATTAGGCTTTGAAAACGGTGAAGTATCTATTATAAGTAACTTTAATCATTCTTATAACAAATTTCCAGATACAGATGCTGGTTTGTTGGAAGCGTACAAGTACCATTTTTGTGTCTCCGAAGCAGAATACGACGTCTATTCTAAAGAACGAGTATTGTCGGACATGTACGCCGACGTAGACGCTATTACGACTATAACAGAAACAGACAAACAGCAACTCATAGACTACTATGTTCATATCAAACGAAACAACCTTATCTACAAGTGGATTTTAGACGACAATAAGACATTAGAGTTATATAAGGAAATGCGGAAGAGTGTTATAAGAGAAGAATACGAAACATCGCTTCAAACAGACGAGCTGTTCCTGGGTTATCGCATCGAAATAGCAACCGACCGACTATATAAAAACATAGTCTATTCACGTAACGAAAATAGTGATTTAAGTAGCCTGTCGTCGTTTAGTTTTCCTTTATATAACATATTTAAGTCGTGGAAACAAAAACCGGCGTTCCTTGTATGCCGAGTCGCCTTTGTAGACCGATATACCGGTACCGTTATAAATTCCAATGATGTTATTATAACGGACGAATGGTACAAGTACATCGTAACGTCACAAAAACAGCATATTCATATCCAAACAGAAATGGAAATACAAGACGCATCTAAATTCAAATTTATAGACAAATTAAACTGTCATATCGTAGATCCTAATGCAGACGTCGAGACTGGAGGGCAGCAGCCTATAGTAAATGGTAATTTAGACAAACAAATACTATATAAGCCGATATTCTATAAAGTACAAAACTTACAGCATATCAATCTCCGTCCTCGTATAGAACAGAATATAGGTATCAATTTAGGCAACTATATGACAAAGGTAGACCTATTTCGTATCAGTATCGGAGGTAAAGAGTACAAAGAAATCGGACGAAATGAGTCGTTTGTTATATTTAAGATAAAAGCAGCCGATATAACGGACATTTCAGGTGTCTTCGACATCATAGTAGACGACGATACTTACTTGTCGAGCGGTACGTATTCTATCAATCAATCTATATAATAAAACATGTTGGATTTAGCCATAGACAGTAGGGTATTCTTAACGTCGGAATTAGACGCCGCCCTACAAGAACTAGATATGTTATTTAATACAGAAAATACGGAACTAATCGGAGAACCGCAGTTCGGTACCAACTTCGATCAATTTCTCTGGGACATGAACCCGTCGACGACACGCGTAGAAGAATACATTAAAGAACATATTAAAGACACTTTCTACCTATCACAGATGAAACATAGCGTCGAAGTCAAACTACTAGACGGTGACTATCGTAGCATATATCACGTTATAGTAAACATCTACGACGAAAAAACAGATACAGAGGGCGAACGCCAATACCAATTTAGATAGTCTACAACAGCCTATACAAGTATGTTTTTGTTCTGAACTGGTATAGTACAAACCTAGAATCGTCATAGAGGCACTTTAGAGCTCCTGTATCGCGTCCAAATTAGTTGACCTTACACATACCAAGGCTAAGCAAAAACAACGCGATACAGAAGAGATTTTAATAAACAATACAATAAATGAAACTATTCAAAACAATAGAAACGTCTTTTAATCGGTTCGACGAGACGGTGCGGACCTATCTGTCGAAGACGTTTGCGTCGTTAAATATACCATATCAGCACAGTCAAGTATTTACTGTCATTTTCGACGGTATAAAAGGTGTGATGCAAAATATCATGTTTTATATAGAAGACGCGTTGTCGGAGCAGAATATCTACACCGCACGACGAAAGAAATCTATATATAACTTAGCAACGCTATCGGGCTACGAACCCAGCTACGGCACTGCCTCCGTCGGAACTGTTACGATGCAGGTAGAAGTCAATAACGGATTGAGTACGAAATCCTCTAAGATATACATTCCGAACGGCTGTCTGTTACAGGATCCGAATACAGGTTTGTTATATAATACAGTTATCAATTCCGAGTACTATGTCATCGACGTGTCGAAACCTATCATCAACCATGAGCTGAAGGTCTTACAGGGTCAGTTCAACCATGCTAACTTTGTGTCGGAAGGAAAACCGTTAGAACGATTTAATATAACGACACCCGAACTGTTCGACAAAGACTATATCGAGGTTCGTGTCGATAACGAGTTGTGGTCGCCCGTACAGAACTTTTATGATCTTGTAGGAAACAGTTATATCGTCACCGTCGGTTTTAATAACGAGATAACGATTCAGTTCGGTAATAACGTTCACGGTACGCAGCTAAAAGAAGGACAGACCGTCTCGGTTCGTTATTTAACGCATTCGGGAATACTGGGAAATATTACCTTACAAAACGCTCGACTGATGTTCCGCGACTATGTTGTCGACGCGTACGGTAATTCTGTCAATCCGAACGAATATGTTAATATAACGGTAAATAACGTTATTGCCGGTGGTAGCAACGCAGAAAGTATCAATTTTGTGCGTAATATGGTGGGTAAAAACTCTCGTAGTAGTGTACTGGCAACACCGGACAATTTCAAACTGTTTTTGTCGAGATTCTCCTTTATAGGGTACACCAAGATATGGAGTGAATATAACTCTATGGTAGTCAACTGTATACTAACCAGAAACCTCAAAGAATTGTATAAAAAAAATACCAATTATTTTGATTTGTCTCCTAAAGATATACTATTATCTAATAGCGAACAAGAACAAATAAAAACCACCTTAAAAAACTCAAACAGGTCCTTTGCTGGAACTACTATAAACATCATAGAGCCTATTATAAGCAAATATGCGTTGGTGTTCTATATAAAGGCTAAAAATAACAACTATAAAAGGACAATAGAACAGTCGGTAAAGACAAGTTTAGCACAATACCTATCGAAGCGGCTTACCAATACGCGAAAGATTGTCAAGAGCGATATTATAAAAGAACTTTCTGGTATAAACGGTATAGAGTCGATAGTGGTAGACATAATAAGCGACGATAACGAAAAAGCGTACAGAGACGGATATTATACCTTATATAAGAAAGAATTTGTTAACGGAACAGAGAAGTATGTACCGTATAAAAGAGCCTACGAACCGTCGAAGCAAGTGGGACTCGATATGTCGGGTAATATAGAACTGGATTCCGATCTTAGAATTCCCCTTATCACCGGTTCTATACGGTACTATTATAACAAAAACAACAGAGAACATAAATACGACAGTATCACAATGGATGCTGTAACAATAAATTTTGTATAATATGAATAACTATTCCGAAACAGTAAAACATATTAAAGACGAGCGCGAGCGACAACTGAACGAATCGGCTGTTTACGACGACACTATCAAACGTCTGATGGAAGCAAAAGAGCAAGGTGTACCTTTAGAAGAAGGTCTGTTCAGTTCTATCTTGGGTGGTGCAGCCGGTATGACGTTCGGTCCCGCTGTGATGAAAGCCGTCTGTGATGCGCTGGGTGTCGACGTAAAAGGTACTTTTGGTAGCCTACTGACATCTCGAATTATCTTGACGGCCGTCGGTGCTAAGATTGGTTGGCGTGTTTGAGTATTAAGTAAACCAACGTAGATGTTTCAACTAAATGTATATAAGAAAAAATGAAAGAATTCCTTAAAAGAAATAAGTTTGCTATTGTAGTTGGTATCTTGGGACTTTTTAGCCTCAACCGTTGTGTATCGTCTTGTAACTATTCTAATGAACTCGACAGTACACGTAGCGAACTCGATAGTACTCGTACAGTACTCACTCAATACAAAGACAGCGTTAAAACACTCAATTTGACACTTAATAACAAAGACAGTCAACTACAAGACCGTGCAGACGCACTCGAGAAGATTGCTAATCGTAAGATTGTAGTGTCGGTGAAAGGTCGTCGGTGAACTGATTTTTATGTATATTAGAAATACACTAAACCGATAATGAGTTCAAATTATATTTTATCGCTTCAGGATGCTGTTCAAAAGCGGTACTTAGAACAATTTAGTACGACACAGATCAATGAGGCTGTAGAAGGTACACCGACATCAAAACCGAAAGAAGATTATTTCTTTAAGAAGATACTGTTGTTTACATCTTCTAAGGACCGTTCACAAAATAAGACCTTGGCAAATTTACAAGATGCTATAAAGGATACTACGATAGATCTTGAAATCTTTAATACATCACAAGTAAGTTACAAGCAACTTGATAACGGACAACTTACTATCTTCGATGACGATAATAAATTTACTATTACAGACGAGTCTAATATAGATGTTATTGTTATAACAAGACTGGGTGCACAATCAAATGAAGAGTGTATTAAAGTAATAGAACTATTGCAAGAACGAGGACTTTTTGTTATCAATCCTATCGACAAGGCACAAGTAGCATCTAATAAGTACAGTACAGCTATTCTGTTGAAACAGTTTGATATTCCTCAACCTCGTTTTACATTGCTAACGGTAGAAGACATCTTACAAGGTAAAAAGTCACTGTACGAGAAACTTGTAGAGATCTATCCTAATATCGGGCAAGACGAAAAGCAAGATGAAAATTTTGAATACGTTATTAAGGTACTGAACGGACACGGCGGTACCGGTGTATTTATGTTAGACGGTACAAACATCCTGCCGGTACTACAAGCCATCTTTTATATTGATCCTAATATAGAGTTGTTGGTACAACGAAAAGAAGAAGGTGACGGCGGTGACATCAGAGTACATGTACTTACAATGCGAAACAAACAAACCATCTTGGCTGCAATGAAGCGTGTTAAGTTGGACGGTGGTGACTTTAGAAGTAACGTATCGTTGGGTGCTAAGGCAGAACCGGTAGAACTCACTAATGAACAAGTAGAAATTGCTAAAAAAGTCGCTAAAATATCCGGTATGCCCTGGTGCGCTGTTGACATTATGCCACTTGTAAAGGGATCTAATAAGGAAATCGGCGATAACGTTGTGTTAGAATATAATGCGAGTCCTGGTACAGAGGGTATTTCAGAAGTCATCGGACAGAACTTTATTAAACTATTGTTTGATAGTATCAACGATGTAGAAGAACTTGTTTATGCAACTAAGACGGCACCTTATTTGTGCGATATGGCCATCAACTTCGGTGATGATACTAAAACAATACAAATGTCCACTAAATTAGACACAGGTAATGGTTCGTACGCATCAACCATCGGTTGCGATAAAGTAAAGGTAAATGGAGATGAAGTAATCGCTACAATCGACGGTATAGAATACAAATTTGACAAGCATAGAGAAGTAAATCCAAAGGTAGGGCAAGTACGAGAAAAACGAATCACCGTTAAGATACCGTCTATTCAAATAGGAACGCGCAGGCTTTTAGATGTAGAGTTTGCGCTGGTTGATAACAGAGATAAGTCGACGCGGGTGCTACTTAATAGAGATATTATAAGTCGCTTTGGATTTGTAGTATCGCCGAATAAAGACTAGTCATACAATGAGCTTAAGAAAATACATAACAGAGGCACTAGAAAAAGAGTCTCCTGCGTCTATAAAGGTTAGTACGAAGGAAGAACTTAGAAAGATCATTAAGGACGCAACTAAAACACGACGGAAGGAAATAGACCTTAATTATATCGATGTATCGAACATCACAGACATGTCAGAATTATTTAAGGGTCTTCAGCACCTTAGAAATGTCAAGATCGATAAATGGAATGTTAGTAAGGTAACAGATATGTCTGATATGTTCTACGGTTGTAAGTTATTAGAAGCAGATCTTTCTAGTTGGGACGTATCTAATGTGACGAATATGAGAGGAATGTTCTATAACTGCAATGGTTTCACGTTAGATTTATCCAATTGGGATGTTTCTAAAGTAGAGAATATGTCATATATGTTCGTTGATTGTGTTGGTCTAAAATCTAATTTATCTAAGTGGGACGTATCTAATGTCACTGATATGAGTTACATGTTCGAAAGTTGCAAAAGATCAAAGCTTGATTTATCTCGTTGGAATGTATCTAAGGTGACGAATATGGAAGGTATGTTATTAAGATGCGACAATTTTAACAGTGATTTATCCTCTTGGGACGTATCTAATGTGACGAATATGCGTAATATGTTCGGTATTTGTTATAGATTTAATTGTGATTTGTCTTCATGGGACACATCAAAGGTAGTAGACATGACTATGATGTTCCAACTTTGTGAAGTTTTCAAATCTGACCTATCTTCTTGGGATGTATCAAATGTAAAATACAAAGATAATATGTTTAGAGGATGTAGTGATATGGAAGCTAATCCTGAACTACAACCTAAATTTAGCTAAGCTAAATAATGAAATTCAACTAGTATATAAATATATTGAAAAGAATCTACTAAACTAAATAGTGTAAACCAAATAATAGCTTAGTAGATTCTTTATATGTTATTATGTCACTTTCAACATTCATCACAGAACGACTAAAGATTACGTCTAAGTCCAAATCAGCATCAACAGTACTAACTATAAAACCAGAAACAAAATTTGATCTTCAACTTGCAATAAGAGGAGAACTTAGAAAACAAGGTCCTGATGCTGATTTGAATCACATTGATGTATCTGAGATTGAAGACATGGTCGGTTTGTTCGAAAAATGTAAGATCAGAAACATTAAAATCGATGAGTGGGATGTCAGCAACGTGACGAACATGGCCGGCATGTTTCCTCAGTGTAAAGAATTTAGTTGTGACTTGTCTAGTTGGGACGTTTCTAATGTAAAGAACATGCGAAGGATGTTTTATTTTTGTGAAAATTTTGAATCGGACTTGTCTGGGTGGGACACGAGTAAAGTAGAGGATATGAACGGGATGTTTATGTTTTGTCGCAAACTAAAATGTGACCTTTCTGATTGGGACGTTTCTAAGGTAGCAGATAATGAAGATATATTTGTCGGTTGCCGACAGATGTATGATAATCCCCAGCTTCAACCCCAATTTAATTAGCTTACATGAACACATTACAAAAATACATCACAGAACGGTTAAAGATTACTTCTAATTCTAAATCAGGCACACTAACTCCGAAATCAAAAGACGAACTAATTACTATTATAAAACAAGAATTAGAACGTCAAGGTCCGGATGCCGACTTAAACCATATAGATGTATCTGACATTGATGATATGTCTAGATTATTTGAAGATCTTGAAGTCGAAAATATCAAAATCGATGAGTGGGATGTCAGCAACGTCACGAATATGAATCACATGTTCAATTTCTGTGAGAAATTCAATTGTGATCTATCGAAGTGGAATGTTTCTAATGTTGAAGATATGTCTTATATGTTCAAATACAGTTCATTCACTGGTAAAGGTATAGATAACTGGAACATATCGAACGTTACTAATATGGAAGGAACATTTCGAGAATGTATCCTTTTTATTGCAGTGTTACCTTCGTGGGATGTGAGCAATGTTACTAATATGGAGGATATGTTCTATGGTTGTTATAATTTCAAAGGTATAGGTCTAGACAAGTGGGATGTGTCTAACGTAACAAACATGAAAGGGATGTTTTATTATTGTAATAAAATAAAAACTAATTTTTCTGGATGGGACGTCAGCAACGTCACGAATATGCAGGGTATGTTCTCAGAAGACTATAATTTTGAAGGCTTAGGTTTAGATAAATGGAATACTTCGAGTGTAACAGACATGCGAGATATGTTTACAAAATGCGAAAAATTAAATGTCGACTTATCTCATTGGAACGTATCTAACGTAACACAATGGGAGGGTGCTTTTAAGAAGTGTACTAATATGCTGAATCACCCAGAACTTAAACCCAAATTTATATAATACAAATAATTTTAGAAATTATAATAATGACCTCAGTAGACTTATAAAATTCTACTGAGGTCTTAATTATTATATTGATATGAAAAAAACCTTAGAAACTTGCTCTGTATTGCACGATTTTTCTTTGACCTTGGTGTTGGTAAGGTCAGTGCATTTGAGTGCGTCA
>ERZ651108.24-NODE-24-length-74479-cov-9.280582_pt1 | contig 74479 bp, 50 predicted proteins | sample MGYA00512173_ERZ651108 | MGnify/ENA metagenome assembly ERZ651108 | reverse complement strand
CGGGCTTTGAATACGAGTCATTCGAGGTTGATATCGCTCCGGATGTGGAGTTCCCTGTGTCACTGGCGCCTTCGAATGCTTCTGAAGAGAATACTAACTTGGTGGAGAGTGGTTTTGAAACGCGTAAGATTGATGTGGGAGAAATTAAGCGAATAGAGAAGAATGGTAAGAAATTCTTAGCTTATGAACCGAGCAATATTAAGCAGATGGAAGCTACAGTGAAGCTCTTCCACGAGTCAGCTGTTGAGAATGGAACATGGAAAAAGACTACAGGCAGCAATCAATACATCTCAGCTTTACAGGTTGGAGGTGTGAATTGGAATGCGTTGAAGCGTGGCGTTTACTATATAGAAGCACCGACTAAGGTTGTAAATACATATGCTGATCGAACTGAGAATATTGTTCCTGTAGGCTATCGCATTACGGGTGCAACCTTTAAATATACGTATGGTGCGAACCAATCTGCCAGTCAGCAGGGCTTCAGAATTAAGAAAAGTGGGACGGATGCCTATCTAAATGAGTCGCTACAATGGAGTTCTTCGTCCTCCAGTTGGCAACAAGATGCTTCAGGACGAATTTATATGCAGGGTGCGGGTGGTAGCAAAACTTATCTTAAAGTAGGAGCACCCACAAACTCTTACGACTACCCTATCACAACGACGACAAATAGTTCCGATGCCAGTATGAACTGGTTCTTTGATTCAGAAGGTAGACTTTATAACCTCATTTATGGTTATAGATATTATTTGCAATATATACCTACAACCTCATATCCTTATGCACGAACTGCATTGTCTTACTATTCGTATGGCGAAATCCCGAAACGTGAGTCGTCAGGTTCTGCTTTTGTGCCACAGAACTTCACCTTGAAGGTATATGATAAGACGGGTACAACGGTTGAAAAGACTGTAAACGTATCGACAACCAATCGTGATGGCTCTTTCGACCTTACTGGTCTGAACAACGATGCGGTGAAGTTTGCGATTGAAAATACTACGGGTATGGCGTTAGTGAACGTAGATGTGAAGATGGAACCATTGAATCCGTATGTCAGTACAGCTGACATTGTCTGCATGGGAACACAAGGTGAGGAGATGACACGCACATTTACGAATGCTACGGACTTTAAGATGGGTGGTGATCTCTTTGTATATAAGGTGCCACTTGGCTTCTCTTTTCCTTTACAAGGTAAGTTCTCTTTCCGTAATTTGAAGTCGCTCTTTGCTGATGACACATATCTGAATTGTGATCCTCGTGACGGAACAGCACGCTATAGCTTTGTAGGTTCGAAGTATACCCCCGTAAATGGTACTGATCTTTATAGCAATAGCTATGATCCTAACCATACATATCTTGATAAAATTGAAGTTAAGGTGGCTGGAAATAAGGCTTTCGTGTTCAACAATTCAGCTGAACTTGACCGCAATAGAAATACGCGTGCAACGCTATATCTCACTGAAACTCCATATAGTGCAGCTGCTTATACAACACAAGGGGGTAACTTCGACGAAGCAAACTCTGTAGTACAGATAGGTGAAACGAAGACGCTTTATCTCTTTACTAAGGATGAAACGCGGTATAACATAGCGCCAACAACCAAGGAACAACATGAGGCTTTTGCCTACTATACTACAACTATTAAGTTGGCTTCAGGCAACTATACGCCTAAGGTGGAGTGGACGAAAATCTATGATAAGACAAATTATTATAAGACGTCTACTGACCAAGATAACCAAGAAGCTATGTACGGGGCAAAAATCACTACAACAGATGCTGGATTTGACACTGAAGAGAACTCTTCTTATGGTTATTTGACAATATCACAGATTAAAGATGCCATGACAACAGCACTTGGTGGGAGTAATGCTCCGACATCACTTGACCAAGTACTTTATGTCAATTGTGCCGAGCTTTTCAGTGTTGTGGGTAGTATAGGAACATTGGCAGGGAGCATGATGAATATGACTTCGTTTAAGGATTTGCTCGCCAAGAATGCTATAATCTATCTACCTTATCGTTCAGAGGCACAAGCAACAACAAATAATGTGGCTGTAGCAAAGGAGGAATCTACGGATGATTTCACATCTTCTGTAGACTTTAAACTCATTGATAAAACTCCTTTCTATGCACCATTTAATATTCAATTGTCGGCTAATAATTTTGCAATCTATGAACGACAAGTTACATATAATGGATATGGTACAGACACTTATGCCTCTATCGTATTACCTTTCGCCTTGTCTGTTGATGGTAATGGTGAACATAAAGACGACCTTGGAGGTTTCTATGAGTTTACAATTGGCAAGATGAAGAATAATGGATTGACATATAATAACACGCCACAGCTGCAGGGAACTGACTATCAAGCTACGGCACAATTTAGTAAACTATCAGCTGATGCTACAGCAAATACGGATTATATTGTACGTCTCCCACGTGCGAATGCTACGTCACAAGTACTTTTTACCATACGACAGAAGGCTGCACTCATTGAGAAAACAACATCAAAAGACCAACTCTTAGAAGGTGAGACTGTTCAAAATACACTTGATGGTGCTGCTGCTAACTTTACAAGTTATCATACTTATTCTGGTGTAAGGATGGAGAAAACAGTGAATCAAAATGTGTTCTACTTCTCTTATAATAAGTTTGTTGCACTGCGAAACCTCCGTAAAAATATGCTTTATCAATGGCCATTCCGTGCTGTTTATAGATTTAATGGTTCGCCAACTGCGGAAGCTAAAATGCTTAATGCAATCAATATATCATTTGATGAATGGGAAAACCAATCATTAACGAATGGTATTCAAGTTGTGGATGAGCAACCCACACTTGCTGTTACGACTATCGGCAATAATATTATTGCTATAAGTAAACAGGATACGTCTTTGAGAATATATAATATGTCGGGGCAGGTGATAGCCAATACAATCATAAAAGCTGGAGAATCTCGTATTTTTAGAGTTTCCACAGGTATTTATCTTGTTAACGGAAAGAAAATAACGGTAAAATAAATTGCTATATGAACAAAAACTATATACAACCATTGGTAACTATACATGAGTTAGAAATCGGTGCTATTATGATTGAGGCATCCGACCAGGGAGATCATGCAGAGAGTAAACCAAACCTGTTTGATGAGGACGAAGATTATAATTGGTTTAACTGGGATGATGAAGATAAAACATCAGTAAGCAGATAGTGAATGGTAATTCACTTTCATAAATATGTGGTTAAGGCTGAACTTTGAGAGAAGTTCAGCCTTTTTTACTTAATCTTCTTCATTAAAGTCCTTACAATAGTTTAATGCATAATATAATGTTTTGAAGTGTAATGGCTTCCAATTGTGAGAGAATAAAGTTCTGATTCAGCATTCTTGATGTTTTTATATATACATTTTTTTGTTATTTTTTCTTTGAAAATATACAGAATAAAACCTTATATCTATATTTAAATGAAACGTTTAGATGAATCAGTATAGTTCTCTCCGATATCTGATAATAATTAAAATAATTTAGATGTTTCTTGTTTTTTTCGTCTATTCTCTTTATATTTGCATTGTAATAAGATTATATCAAAAACTAAAGTAGAAACTTCCCGATAAAAGACGTGATACAGCATGTTCTTTTACATAATAGCTATCGTTTATAGGTTTTAATCGTTAGAGATGGCTGATTGTGTGTAAAATATTTCAATTACTTCAAAAACAACAGATACAAAAATGAGAAAAATTAGACAGTTATGTAGGTTCTGTGCACTTATTCTGCTATTTGTTCCGTTGCAACTATTTGCTCAGGAACAAGATGGTAACTTCAAATGGGTTGGCAATGACTTGTCAACTGTGATTGGAAATAGCAATGCAGACATGAATGTTGTGTATCTTTATAATGTAGGAACTGGTAAATATCTGAACGTAGGTTCTATTTGGGGGACGAGTATTTCAGCCTATGAAGTGGGTATGCAGTTGCACTTGACGCAGCAAGGAACTAACACCTATCATCTGGAGGGTGTGTTGGCTACTGATGATGGTCACATGATTGGCTTTCCACATGTGCTACCTGGTGATATTAACCCAGATAAACAATCGAGTTGGGATAGAGTGTTTTGTGACCGATCGACCACAAATGCCTATATCGATTGGACCATTGAAGAGACTGCGTCAGGAAGTAAAACTTATACTTTATACTGCAAAAACGATGCGACACCTGCAATTGTGCATGGAAATCGCTATCTTGTTGTTGATCCAATGGTATCAGGTTCAAATAGATTAGATTTCATTTATCCTACTGATCCTACTACTTATGGGGCTAATGCGCAATGGAAATTTATTACATTAAAGGACCTCAAAGATGAGTTTAAGTCCCAGTTTGCTTCTACAGAGTCGCCCGCTGACGCTACCTTTCTACTGAATGATCCCGATTTTATGAGAAGTCACAAAAAAATTGGTAAGTGGGTAGTGTCCGGTTTACAGGAATCTATGATTCCTTCTAAGTATGCTTTCAATCAAGAGGCACCTAATACTTTCTATGTGGGTATGGGACAGATGAATAATTGGCCTGATAAATACACACGTTCATACGGAAGTTACTGGATAGCTTCTATTCGAAACCTTGGTAATAATGCTAAAGCTAATGGTTCTGTAATGCAAAAAGTAAATGTATTGAAGAAAGGCTGGTATAAGGTTTCATGTGATGGTTTTTATAGTCCAGGTGCAGGAAGCACCATGAAGGCAAATCTTATAGCAAATGTAGAGGGTGTTACAGATGGTCGTTCTGATGTATCTACAGAGCTGAATGTATTTGGGAAGGAGTTCAATTATACTAAAGAAGAGTTGACAAAGGTGTATACAGCTGTTGATGTTGCAGTGGAAAGTCCTTATATTAAGGCCGCAAAACTCTTTGAAACAGGAAGATATAATAATTCAATCCTTGTGTATGTACCAACTAATGGCGACCAACTTAATGTAGGAATTAAGGTTGAAGGCTCGGATAAGGAACTTGATTGGACTGCTTTTGACAACTTCCAATTGAAGTATTGTGGGGATGAAGATATGGTACTTGATGAGATGCAAACATCACTTGACTATTTAACGAAGCAGTCGCTTGTACCTACCAATGCCTATACGCTTATCTTGAAACGTACTTTCAAAGTAGGAGTATGGAGTTCTATTACGTTACCTGTATCGCTTACGGCAGCCCAATTCAAGACTGCTTTTGGTGATCAGGCTAAGTTGGCTCGTTTGAAAGGACAGGATACTGCTATCCCAACACGTATCGATTTTGAGAAAGTAGATCTCACAAACGATAGAGATATAGTCATAGAACCCGGAAAACTTTATATTATGCGCACTACAAGAGGTGCAAATGTTCAAACAGGTTCTTATACGAAAATACTCAATGATGGTTCGCAAGTGGTAGTGCAGGCACCTTATTATACAATTAATAACGTTGTACTCCCAACTGCCCCAGTTCCAATTTTCCGGGAAAATGCTAAGTCGACAACTACAGATGCAGGTGATATTCAATTCTGTGGAACACAAATAAACCAAACAACAAATGTTGTTCCTGCTCGTTCTTATGTGCTCGGTGCAAAGGATGGGAAGTGGTATCACACAGAGAATGCTTTACCAGTAAAGGGATTCCGTTGTTGGATAGCTACAAATGTAAATACTTCGAGCCCAGCTAAGCCTCTCACATTCATGATTGATGGTGTAGCCTATGATAATGTGATGGGTATAGAAAGCATACAAAGCGTAAAAACAAAACAACCTATGCATGGTCCAGTATATAATCTTCAAGGACAGTGTGTGGCTGCTGATGCATCGCAAATAAATACTCTTCCTGCGGGAGTTTATATTGTTAATAGAACAAAAGTGGTTGTAAAATAAGGAGAGTTATATATGAAAAAGAACTATATTCAACCTAAAACGGAAGAGTTAAAACTATGTGTTGAACATTCTTTCTTGTTGTCTTTCTCACAGGTAGACAATGATGGTGATGGTACAACAGACCAGCGCCCTATCAATGAAGGAGACCCAGATGGTGGTGTTGGCGCTAAGCCTGGTTGGTTTGGAGAGTTTGATGACGAGGATGATTCTTGGTGATGGTGAGATATTTACCTCGGAATCTTGTATTCATTGAAATTGAAAGAGGATTCAACGAATAAAGATTTATCTTAAAACAACCATTTCTTTTTTCTTCAATAGACGTTTTGTGATAACTCAATTGAGCATCTTTTACATTGTAAAAGATGCCTTTTTGGTCTCTAAAAGATGTCTTTTCATCGTGTAAAATGAGGCTAATGACAGGTTTGTTTGTATCGAATCATTTTTCCATTGAATCTCATCGAAATGATGAAGCATACCATAAAGAATTGTCACAATCGTGTGTTGCTTACAGATGATGTGTTGTATTATTCATTATTTTGCCCAAGGTTGACAAGGGAAATCCTTATGCTTAGGTAGGTTTTTAGGGCAAAAGGTCATGTGAAATTAACTTTTACTTGATTTTAGGTATTGGCTTTTACGTCGTTTTTTTATAACTTTGCAAACGTTAGATTTATTTAATAAGATTGTATTAAGATGAAAATGAAGTTATTTTTATTGCCTGTTACGATGCTGTTTGCCGTGGTATCACCGAGTGAAGCGCAAACAGAGAGTCCGTTTGACTCCGTACAACAGATTAAGGAAGTTGTCATTAGTACGACTCGTATACCTGAGATGAAGTCGAATGCTGCCGCTTCTGTGACGATAATCGACCACAATCAGATTGCTGCAATGGCTAAGATTGCTCCGGATATGTCTAAACTTCTTGGTTTGCTTACACCGGGAATGGCTCTCTCAAGCAATACAACGAGTTCACGCTCGCAGTCACTTCGTGGTCGCAGTGCCTTGATTTTGATTGATGGAATCCCACAGTCGACCCCACTAAGATCTACGGATAGAGACATCCGAACGATTGATGTTTCGGCCATAGACCATATAGAAGTGGTGAAGGGCTCTACGGCTTTATATGGCAATGGGGCTATCGGCGGACTCATAAACATTATTACCAAGAAAGATGTTACAGGCAAATCAATTGCCGGACAGACTTCGCTCTCGGGGTCAACCTATAACTTTTTCCGTCAGAAACGTGGTCAGGGATATCGTCTGAACCAGCAGTTGTATGGCACAGTAGGCAAATTTGACTACCTTGTTAATGGCGCTTTTGGTCGCACAGGAAGTAGCGTTGACGGCTCAGGACAGTTTATTTCTCCGCGCTATGGCCTTGGAGATACCTATACAACGAATGCACTTGTGAAGTTAGGCTATGCACTTTCGCCCAAGAATCGATTGGAGTTCATGTATAATTTCTATCGCAGTCTGCAAGATACAAAGCTCATTCCTTCAGCAGGTAAGTATCTTGAGAAGCCAGCTATAGGCATTTTGGGCAACAAAGACCCTCAAGCCGTAGACGAAGGCACGCGTTATAATCACAATTCTTACTTGAAATTCACCTCACGTGAACTCTTTTCACACACTGATTTCGAAGCATCCATCTTTGGATCAAGCTTATATACCATCTTCGACTTCCGCAAAGCGAACCCCGCTCAGCCGCGTTGGGAAGGTACAAGCGGTCAATCGGCAGTGAAAGATCGTAAGTTTGGTTTCAGAACTCAATTCAGTTCGCGTCTTATTTTCTCTGATAATGCCTTCACACATCTTGTTTATGGCTACGACTATCTATTCAACAAGACAGCTCAACCGCTTGTAGACGGTCGCTATTGGATGCCTTGGCTGACGAGCAACAACCATGCTCCATTCCTCCAAACGAAGACAACGCTGTGGCAATGGCTTAATGTTAAGTTTGGTGCGCGCTATGATTTCATTAATGTTCGCGTGCCAAATTATGACGTGCTTCGCAACAAAGTGACCGATCCCGAGGTGCATGTGGCAGGCGGATCACTAAGATATAACAATGTATCCTTTAACGTAGGAGTCTCTTATAACAAGGTAGCTGCCTTCCAACCCTTTGTTGCTTACTCACAAGGATTCTCTATTTTTGACTTAGGACGCACGCTTCGTGCAGCCAAAGCTGACGTGTTATCGAAGATTTCTACAGCCCCAGTGAAGACAAATAACTATGAGATTGGTGCTTATTCTGATATCAACCATTGGCTGCAATTAAGCGGTTCATTCTTCTATACCTATTCAAAACTTGGCAGCGACCTTAAGATTGAGAATGGTTTCTGGGTAGTTAACCGCACACCTCAAAAGGTTTATGGTGTTGAACTCAGTGCCGACGCGCGCATCTTACCTAATCTTAAGGCAGGAGCAAACTTCTCTTGGTTTGAAGGAAAGCTCAAATCGTCTACCGGAAAGTGGGATACGTATATGTCAAATATCTCAATCCCTGCCGCAAAGTTGGGCATGTATGTCAACTATTCGCCTATAGAAAACACCTATTTGCAGTTGCAATATGTGCACACGGGTAAGCGAAACCGCTTTGCTCCGAATGCTTCGGGCGTATATAATGAGGGAGAAGGTGTTGTGAAGCGCATCAATCTGTTGAACCTTATGGCTGGTGTGAAGGTGAAATCATGGGACTTCAGTCTGGCTGTTTCCAACTTATTGAACTATACTTACTATACACCTGCTTCGATGTTGATGGCACGTAACGCCGAATATGCACACGCCGACGGCCGTAACATCACCCTCACCGTGGGCTTTAGATATTGATTTTATAGGCTGACTATTCAGCAATGGTTTGACGGTGCCATAGCAGAGAGAAACCGTCGACAGCGAGTTTAATATTATTTCAAAGGCTCACGCTTCCTTATTTTATTGGGAAATGTGAGCCTTTTTCTTTATAGTTTGCCTTAAAGATAATGTGAATGCAAATCTTTTTAGACTTCAAGAGCGGTGTTATTCAAAAAATTCGCGGTTGCTCTTTGCGTCATACCATCCTGCAATGCCATTCTTTTTGATGGTATAGAAAGACTTCGTTACACGCTCAATGCTATCATAAACGGGCGTTGTGTCGCGTGGAAAGAGTCCTATTTTGTGGTCTTTATAGAAATAAATCAGTCCATCTTCTTTAAGAATTACTTGGTCATTGTCTATTGGAAGCAATACTTTCCCCGTGCATTTCACGACAGGGTAGAGGTAAACGGGATTTTTCCAATCATCCTTTTTCGGCATAATGCACTTGGGTTCTACGTATTTTGGTTGGACATAATCATAGGCAATAATACCAAATTTGCCTTTCCTGCCTACACGAATCCACTTTGGATGGATATTGAGTTGATGGAGAATGGCGCTGTTTTCACTGCGTGTGAACTCCTTACTCCAGTTAAGGAAGGTCACAGAGTCTGTTGAAAGGCAGCCTGAAAGCAGGTAGCGTTTGTCCTCTTCTTCCCGAGTTCCAGGACCAAAAGTATAGTGTTTCATGAGGTGTTCGCCCTTCTTCTTGATAAGAGAATACGTCCATTTCGCTACTGTTCCACACACAAAGATTGGATATTTCGTGGGTTCTTTAATCTGTTCTCCCTGCTCATTGTAGTAGGCTGCACCCTGTTGGTTTAGCACTTCAATACATCCCACTTTGCATTCTGCAATCTCATGCACCATTCTTGGCTTTCCAAGTTGAAGTTTTTCTAAGTAGAGATTGAACACATCGATATCATTTCCGCGTGTGGCGACAATGAAACGGCTGTCACAACGGATAGAATCGTATGTCTCTTTCAAAACATTTTGTCCCAATAAGTTTAGCAGATTATATTTTCCTTGGGCTGTTTCCGTTTGGACATATTTGCTATTTAAGGAGAAATATAGGAAGTCATAAGGACTTGCTTCGGCATATTTCGCAGGGGCAGGAGATAGTTTTGCAGCGGTTGTTTCAGAGTGAACCTTATACAAAAGGCCTCCTTTGGCGTCTGGAAACATGATATAGGAGACACCTCTATCATAGAAAATGAAGACATTTTTGCCATTTTTGAGCGTCAAAACCAATGGTAAGAGGAAATCAGAACGCACCGAACGCCAAGTTTTAAGCGTATCAGGAACGGTCTTAGATAGCGTAAATTGATGGTTATATCGCTCTTTTTCACCATAGAAAAGCTGTTGAACGATGCTGAGATCAGGTCTTAAGAATTTCAGCATATAGGTGACCCTGTCGGCATCACGACGCCATTTCTTATTGTCATGCACCACAAACGACTTCCCCATAAAGGTGTTCAGAGGCGTTGACTGCAAGTCGTTTACCTCGTAAAATACTTCATTTTGGGCTTCAATATTATTGAGTGTAAGCGTATCTTCGTCAGAAAAGAGTTTCCAATTCACCAGCAACTTATTAGGATAATCATTGTCTTTGGTCTTCTTTATGTCTATATTTAATCGCTTTTGTATATAGCGTTGCTCACCTATTTTGGTATAAACCATCACCTCATAACGGTTCCTACTAAACCCAATAGCATCTGCATTAGGAATTGAAAACTGTTGTTGTGCATGCGAAGTCAAGGCAAAACACAGGCATAAAAGAATAAAGTTGAGTTGTTTTTTCATACGTGTTGACTGTTTATTTTGCAGACAAAGATAAACAATCTCAAGGAGAAAAGGAATTTTTTTAAATGAAAAAATGAGATGAAGGGAGTGAGTATTCTAAGAAAAAGCGGCTTTGTCGTAGGCCTTTCTGATAGATATTCGTGCATAATTTTCTTGCATATATCGCAAAAAATGACGAATATTGCACTATAAAATCAAATTTTCAGTATCATAAGCACTATCAATAGATGTTCGTAAAAGCTTTGAAATACCGCGTCAAATGGATTTGGAATTGGATTCATCGCATGGGATATTCGCGTGGATTTGGCGTTCAATCTCCCTCAGCCTATAGCTTTATACGCTATGTTTTGACGGAACATTATCCCTATTATGCTTATGATGAGCTGAAAATGAGATTCAAATCATTCGATCATGCCACGAAGAAGAAGGGGCGACTCTATTTCCGTTTGGCTAACTATGCACAGGCTTCGCATTGGTTTGACTATCATTCGGCAGAACAACCTTATGCTGCTTATGTGCATGAAGGATGTCGAAAGACAGTCTTTCAAGCGATAGATAGTAAGACGATTCCTCACGCGTTTCGTATCGCAAGGCTATCCATGACCGAAGATTATCAGGCTGTTTATGAGGCACTTTGCAAGGTGGCAACAGATGATTCCATTCTCATTTTAGAGGGAATCAACGATAACAAGGACACAAAAGCATTCTGGAAACGTGTGCAAGAGAGTCAAAAGGCCACGCGAACTTACGATCTTTTTCTGTGTGGAATCATTGTTTTCGACACGTCAAAGCATAAACATCATTACATTGTTAACTTCTAATTATAGGCTGTTTGCAATGAAAACGCATGGTCTTTTGTAGCTTTTCTCTATGTAAAACTCTCGATAAGGAGCCATATATTCAGTAGCGTTACGATGCCAGCTAAGCCATAAAGGAAGAGCTTATTGGGCAAACTGTTGGCATATTTGCCCATAACGCGGGGTGAAGAGGTTAAACTTATTTGCAAAAACATCGTAAAAGGCAACTGAATTGATAGGAACATTTGCGATACAATCAGTCCTTTGAACGGGTCACCAATAAAGAATATCAACAGCAAAGCTATGCCAAGAGACAACACTATGCCTACAATGGAGTGCGTATCTTTGGCATTATACGACTCGCCGAATAGCCCAGAGAAGATACTTCCGGCTGCCATTCCACTCGTGATTGTGCTGGATATGCCGGCAAGGAGTAAGGCAATAGCAAAGATATTGGCTGCATTGTGCCCGAGAAGTGGGTGGAGCATGGCCTGCGCTTGAGCCAGTTCTTCAACATGTTGGCCATGAGCGAAGAACGTAGTTGCTGCAAGTAAGATCATGGCGGAATTGATTGCCCACCCCACAATCATAGAAAACAGCGTGTCAAAGAATTCATATTTCAACATGTGTTGAATGCGTTCGTCTCCTTCTAAGTGTATTTCTCGGCTCTGAACTATCTCAGAATGCAAGAAGAGATTATGTGGCATCACGACGGCACCCAATACACTCATGATGATCATTAGCGACCCTTCAGGAACTGAAGGCACAAAAGCGCCCTCCAAAGCTGACGGCCAATGCACGTCAACTAAAAAGAGTTCATAGATAAACGACAGGCCAATCATCGATACAAATCCTATGATAGCGCGTTCCATTTTCTTATAACTGTTCGTGAAAAGCATAATGAGTGTGGCCACCGTTGTAAGCACTGCACCCGTCGGAATGCTTATACCGAAGAGCATTTGTAACGCGATTGCACCGCCTAATATCTCTGCAAGTGAGGTCGAGATGCTGGCTAAAATCGCACTCACTACAATGGGACGACCGGCCCATTTGGGTGAATACTTAACGGCAGCTTCACTTAAACACAGGCCGGTTACAATGCCAAGATGGGCCACATTGTGTTGAAGGGCGATGAGCATAATCGTTGATAGTGTCACCACCCAAAGCAAAGTGTAGCCATATTCCGACCCCGCGGCAAAGTTACTCGCCCAGTTTCCCGGGTCGATAAAGCCCACAGTAACGAGTAATCCCGGTCCAATATATTTGAAAATGTCTAAGGCTCCCAGCACATGTGGGTGGTCCTTGCGACGTAATTCTTTGATAATATTCTTCATTTTTCTTTGTTTTCTTTCTTTCATCTGTTACGACAAAGATACGATAAGAAAGGGAAACTTGAAACCAAATGATGCAATTAATTCTGTAATTAGCCAAGAAATCACTTGTTATTATGACGAAAAAGTTTTATATTTGCAAGCAAGTGCCATGCTTTTATGTTTCTAATACCTAAAAATTGGCATTGACTATAGATCTCGAAATCGCTGAATATCAATGAGAAAACCAATGAAACAGTTGTTAAAACCCTTGTTCCTTGTCCTTTTATGTGTGTGGAGTTTATCCCTACATGCCGACGTTTTTAAAGGTATTGTCATAGATGCTGAAACACGACAACCCTTGAGTGGTGTCACCATTAAAGCCGTTCAGAGTGGTCAAGGCAGTGATAATTGGACCATAACTAACGATTATACAAGCGACAGTCTCGGTCATTTTGTAGCAGAAGTATGGATGGAAGGGCGAATCGCTTTCACATTTTCAAGCATTGGTTATCACTCTACTCGTATCGTGGATTATGGCTATGGTATGGAAAGTTCGGATTCCGTTGATATGGGCACAATAGCACTTCATCCCACAGCCATCATGCTTCAAAAGGTTCAAGTGAGTGCAAAGATGCCGCGTATCACCATGAGTGGCGACACTGTTGTGTTCCATCCAGAGGCTTTTAAGTTAGAAGAGGGCGACCGACTTGACGTGCTTATCCGCAAACTTCCTGGCGTTGAACAGCGTAATGGGCAGCTCTTTTGGAATGGAAAGCCCATTCGTCTCAAGATGAATGGTAAGGATGTCTTTGGTGGAGGAAGCATTCTTGGTCAGCTTCCTGTAGTAGCTGCCGACAAGATTAAACTCTATGAGAAGCAATCTGAGCTTGCAAAACATACGGGAAATGACGATGGTGATGGCCAGCAAGTACTGGATATACAAGTGAAACCCAATTTCCTTGATAAATGGTTTGGCTTTGCCAGTGCCGATCTTCGCACGAAACGGGAGTATCAAGTGCAGCTACGTGCCTCGCGATTGAGTGATAAAAATCCCGTAATGGCCTATGGAAACCTCAACAATGAGAACTATGCCACCGCCTATGGGCAGTCATGGGCTACGATGTGGCCTATTGATTATTATGGTCGAAACCAATATGGAACAGTGAATTATCAGCATAATTGGGAGTTGAAGGGCGCGAAAGAAGGCACAGAAAACTATATAAACTTTGGCCCAAGTATGGCTCATCGTGATGGCTGGGGCACGGATGTAGAGAGCACCGACTATTTCCTTCCAGGACAACAACGCTCGTTTTCGCTCATGAACAATGCGCATAAAAATCATGAACTCGTACCGTCATTCAGCTCTGAAGGCTCATTTTATACGGATGAAAAGAATCAGTTCTCCTATAATTTGATGTTAGAATTCACAAAAGGTAACAAGCATAATGAGAACCATCGTGCTCAGTTTGACGATGACCCCTATCAGTTTGCCGACAATCCGCTGGCAGAAAGTGCGACAGCACCATTTGGTTCGTCGCTCTATCAGCACCTAACGATGCGCGATGATAGCCACGTTGACACGAAAACGAAGCAGACAAATCTGCATCTCGACATGCATTGGGCGCACTTCTTAGGTGAGAAAGGACGTTATGGTCTTGGCACTTCAACGACCTATAAAGATGATTTCAGCCGCATGAGCAGCCGTAGAGATGTTTCCAGTCCACACGGATTGAATTATCAAATGTGGCAATATGGCCACAATTCTGGCGTCGACTGGCAGTCTTCTTTGAGTGAAAACCTTTCGTATTGGTTTGATAAAAACTTCATGGTTGAGGTCACAAATGAAACCGAATACAAATATCTGCGCCATCGAAATCATTTTTATGCAGACACCGATGCCTTCTATGTGGTTGGCGATCGGCCTACAACCCTCGACCCTGCAAACTCACTTCTTGAGCACACTCGCCTGTGGAAGAATAGTGTTAAGTTGGGAACGCTGTTGAAATTCAATAAGAAACTCATGCTCAAGTCTAATCTCTCATGGATTAGTCAGCGTGAAACCACCAACTATCTTCGTGGTCGTTTGGACACGGTGGCACGTCGGGTGAGCAATATTTTCAACCCAGAAGTGAAGCTGCAATGGAAGAATGGGCGTCGTGCTTCGTTTGATTTGTCTTGGCTTTATGAAACAAAGCTGCCGGAGTTATTATCCACTTTAGACTATGAAGACAGCACCGATCCCTTGTATATCACCATGGGAAATGCTCGCCTTAAACGCGAACACGACTATTTGTTTGAACTTCGTCATCATCGACTTTTCCCAAGATTGCAGCTCAATTTGATGCTAAAGGTGAGCTATGGGCACACGATTAATCCTGTGGTTTCAGCCTTTTGCTACAATCCTTCCACGGGAGTTTATCGCACAAAACCTATGAATACGCCCAGCCATAACCGCTATAATGCAGAGCTTGACTTTGACCAAGGGCTTGGCATCTTATGGCGTTTGCATAATAAGATGACGGCGGAATGGGCACGTTCTTATGGTTATCTGCTCGCCACGGACTTCAATCAGCCGCTTCATCTCAATCCTCTTAGCCGCTTTACCTATAAAGATAACATGGAACTTAGCTATGAAAAGCAGAGTCTTTCGGTGAAACCTTATGTAGAGTTTACTTACAATCGCTATCGTTATCAGGCTTCAACCATCAACAATTCTGACCTTATCAGGTGTGACTTTGGCTTGAAAACAGTCTATACAAAGGACCATTTTGAGTTTGTATCTAACGTGCATGACCTGTTCCGTTCGGGTTATCTGATGCGCGAATTTAATGGTCATCGTTGGCTATGGGATATTGATGTGGTGTATAAAATGCTGAAAAACAAGGCAGCTATCATATTGAAAGTGGCTGATATTTTCAATCGTGACACGTCTTTCTCCAATGTGTCTGAGGCCTATAGTCGCACGGAAAAGTGGCATGATACGAATCATCGCTACATCTCAATCTCATTTGGTTATCAGTTAGACCCAAAGCCACAACATAAATAAAGCCTTTTCTTTTGAAAATGATTTGCGTCATTTCACGGCATGTTTTCCCTCATTTTAGGCGATGAAATGGGGGAAAACACGAGGTCATTTGCCGTAGATTGCGTGATGAAAAAATAGGCCGATGCCTGTAGGTGCAGGGGCTTGTTCGTTTGTTTCCAAGTTGATGGTCTTCACTTTACAATGCCCTTTTCTGTGCAATATAGGCTTTCAAGCCTTCATCTCCCAGCACATCAATGTCATCATAGAGGCCAAGAATGAAGCGACCAATGCCAAGATAGCTCATCACATCGGTCTCAAGAATCCAATGATAGTCGTCTTCTGGGGTGAAAAATGCCAATGAAATGGGATATTCTTCAAGCATAAGGTTATAGGAAAGCTGTCCCATTCGGAGACGAATAGTATAGCGTTGCTCTCCCGAAAAGCCAAACATATCGGTAAAAACGCTTTTATGTTTGTCGGAATGTATCCATGGTGCGTCGTAGATTTCAACCTTTCCGATGCGTGCCAACTTAAAAGTCTTGTTCGTTCCAGAGGCTAATTCATAGCAACGTACATCCTGATGATCATTTAAAAAGAGGAAAGGCTCAACGACACGGTCACTGAATGAGTGGCTGTGGGGTGAGGAATAATGATGCAAACAGACAATATGTTTGCTGTTGATAGCCGTTGTCAGGTCGCTAAGGTTTTGCATTAGTTTCTTCTTATAGCGTGAATCCGTGACAAGACGCAAGTCATACGTGCGCTCCAACTTATTCTTTATAGACGCAATGGTGGGGCTCTTGGTGTCGGCACCCGAGGCTAACTGATGCAGTAAAGCAGCCTCTGCCTTCGTGAAATTGACCGCAGTCGTGATGCGATGGAAGAAGGGTGAGTGTGGATCAAGACGATAATAATTGCCATTTCTAACGACATTAAACCCATAATCGCGTAGAAATTGCAGATAGTAATAAAGGTTACGACGCGTGCATTGCAAATGTTCACACAAATCATTTGCTGTATAATCTGTGCCATCGGTCATCAAAAGGATGAGCGTAAGCTCGTTGCCAAGTTTCTTCATAGAGTTGATTCCTTACCCAACCTCACGGAAAGGGTGGGGTGTTCGTTTGATATTGCTATGTTGTTTCAATACTTTCCATGATATGAAAGAAGAGAAAGAATGCTATTTAAACACCAATTCTCCTTCGTCAAGTTCGTGCTTTCTCCCTTTGGAAAGGTTAGGGTGGGTGTTAAAACTCTTGCGATGTAACGCGCAAAGTCCATGCTTCTCTATGCCCTGATAATGCGTTTTCGTGGGATATCCCTTGTTTTTCTCCCAGCCATAGAAGGGGAAACGCTCGGCCTGTTCAGTCATATAGTCGTCTCGATAGGTTTTTGCGAGGATGCTGGCTGCTGCAATACTCAGATATTTTCCATCGCCTTTGACAATACAAGTGTGAGGAAGAATCTTACCTTCATCGGGTAATCCCTTGCCAACGACATAGGAATCGAAGTGGTTTCCGTCGACAATGATTGCCTCAGGACGCAGCTTTAGTTGGTCCAAGGCACGGTGCATGGCTAAGAAACTGGCGTGAAGAATGTTGATGTTATCAATCTCTTCGGGCGTGGCTACACCCACTGCCCAAGCTAACGCCTCATGTTCTATCTGCTCGCGCAAGGCATAACGTTGTTTGGCGGTAAGCTTTTTACTGTCGTTTAACAATGGATTCACATAGTCAGTGGGCAGGATAACGGCGGCAGCGACAACGTTTCCGGCTAAGCATCCACGGCCTGCTTCGTCGCAACCCGCTTCAATCAACCCACTATTGAGATAGGGAAGGAGCATTATATTGTTAATAATTGTTATGTGTTAACACTTTTAACAGGTGTAGATTTGGTGTGAAAAGATACTTCCATGCTTCCGTTTAACTTTGCAATCGTAATTGAAGATGAACAGAAAACAACTGAAAATATGGAAAAGAATATCTATCTTGAGTGTGAGCAACATCAGCCATCACAAAGTCTACGCCAATTTATTGTGCGCCTGAAAAACATCGTTTGTCGCCCCGTTAGATGGTTTTCAGCATATTATTCGGCTGTGCTCGGGCGAGAAATCAGCATGTGTCAGACCCTGCATCTGCTCAATGCGCAGTTGGCTTTCGTGTTTGTTGTGTTGCCAGCAGACATCAGTTTTGTGGCCAGAGCCGTTTGTTGTGGTTGGCTCTTGAAGGCTGTTATGGCGTGTCGCAAGTCACTTTAGAACATGGTTGAGATGCGTTTAATGCCTGCAACGAGTGCATCGACCTCATCTTTTGTATTGTAGAGGGCGAAACTTGCACGTGAGGTTCCGAGCACACCCAAGCGATTCATGAGTGGTTGTGCACAGTGATGACCCGTTCGAATGGCTATACCTAAGCGGTCAAGTAAGGTTCCCATGTCCATGTGATGAATGTCACGGAGTTGGAAACTGATAACCGCGTCGTGGTGAAGTCGCGTCACATCAGCGTGTGAAGGCACGCCAAAGAGCTTCATGCCTTCAATCATTTGGAGTTGTGAAATGGCATAACGTGTGAGCTCTTCTTCATGCTTTTGTATGGCATCCATGCCCAAAGCAGAAACATAATCGAGGGCTGTGGCAAGGCCGGTAGTGGCAATGTAGTCGGGTGTTCCAGCCTCAAACTTCAATGGTGGGCGTTCAAAAGTTGACTTTTCAAAGCTCACATGTTCAATCATTTCGCCTCCTCCTTGGTATGGCGGGAGTTTATCGAGCCACGCTTCTTTGCCATAGAGTACGCCAATTCCTGTTGGACCATAAACCTTATGCCCGCTAAACACAAAGAAATCGCAGTCTAATTGTTGCATGTCGACCTTGAAATGAGGGGTACTTTGGGCTCCATCTACAACGACGGGAATATTGTGTTCGTGGGCAATGCGGATAACTTCTTCGACTGGATTGATTGTACCGAGCACATTGCTAACGTGAGAAATGCTGACAATCTTAGTCTTTTGACTAATCATTTTCTCGAAAGCTTGCAAGTCCATTGCACCGTTATCATCCATAGGAATGACTTTCAACACAATGCCTTTTCGGGGTTGTTGGAGTTGCCAGGGCACGATATTGGAATGGTGTTCGACGGTAGAGACGATGACTTCATCACCTTCTTGCATGAAAGCTTCACTGAAACTTGAGGCTATTAGGTTTAATCCTTCGGTGGTTCCACGTGTGAAAACAATTTCGTTTACACTCTTTGCATTGATGAATTTCCGTACGGTTTCGCGCGCACCTTCATGGAGTTCGGTTGCTTGTTGGCTGAGCCAGTGCACACCGCGATGTACATTGGCGTTGACATTCAAGTATTCTTCGCGCATCTTGTCAAGCACACAAAGTGGCTTTTGCGTAGTTGCGGCATTGTCAAGATAGACAAGTGGTCGGTCGTAAACCATGCGGGAAAGGATTGGAAAGTCCTTTCTTATCTTATTTAAATCATAATCCATAATGCAAATTTAATAGTGATTGCGGGCTTACTCTTTACCCAATGAGAAACACCAAAGGCTGTTTGAGGGACTGAACGATTAAAATTGAAATAATGAAGCCCTTTCTTTCAGCGCGTAGAGGTAGGCTTTTAACGGCCTACTTACACAGCTGGCATCCCTCACATTTATTCAATTCTCCGCGGAAACGCTTTTCAACGAGGTGATGAAGTCTGTCGCGCAATGGTTCAAGTTCCATTTTATCGATGACTTCATTGACGAAAGCGAACTCCAAAAGCAGCTTAGCCTCTTTGAGACTGATACCGCGTTGCTGCATATAGAATAAGGCAGCATCGTTCAATTGGCCTACCGTTGAACCATGAGCACACTTGACATCGTCGGCATATATCTCGAGCATAGGCTGTGTGTACATGCGAGCCGTTTTGGCAGCACAAAGGTTTTGATTGGTCTCTTGACTGCTTGTTTTCTGTGCTTCCTGGCGAACAAGCACACGACCGGCAAAGGCTCCAACAGCGTGGTCATCGAGAACATACTTATAAAGTTCGTTACTTGTGCAGTGAGGAACCTGATGATCGATGAGCGTATTATTGTCAACGTGTTGCTGTTTGTCGGCAACCACACAACCATTGCAATGACATTCGGCACCTTCTCCTTTGAAAACAAGGTCAAGGCGATTGCGCGTTACTCCATTGTGTAGGGTGATTACGTTATGGTTTACACGGCTGTTGGCCTGTTGTTCGATGTAAACGTTGCTGACACGGGTGTTCTTAAAGTGAGTCTCTTCAAGACAATTGAGTTCTAAGTGAGCATTTTCGTCCACATAAACCTCAATAACTTGGGTTGAAAGAAACTGGCGATCGTCGGCAGCATGGTCACAAAACAGGAACTTTGCTTCGGCATTTTGCTCCATGATAATCAGCACACGGCGGTTTACCATGAGGTCAACATCAGCACGAAGCATGTTGATGACCTGAATGGGTCGGTCTATTTTGACATTCTTCGGAACATATACGAGCAGACCATCTTGGGCTAACATCGTGTTCAACGCCGTGATTCCGTCTTCTTGAGTGTTTGCAAGTTTGGCGTAATATTTAGCAATGAAATCAGGCTTTTCAGTCGCTACATGACACAACGAATCAATGATAACGCCCTCGGGCAGGTGAGCCGAGGGAAGCATTTTTGTGTAAAAGGTGTCATTAATGATGAAATAGAGCGAGGTACTCAAGTTGGGTACGTCGCATTTGAAAGCCTCGTAAGGGTCTACGGGGATAGCAAGGCGGTTGAGGTTGAGCCCATAGTTGGGTGCAAACAGAGCCGCCATGTCGGTATATTTGTAACGTTCTACCTTGCGTGTGGGGAATCCTTGTGCTTTGAAATCATTGAAAGCATGGTCGCGCACAGCGTTGAGTGGCTCGGCAGAATGACGCTTGATGGCATCTGATTGCTCTTGATAGAGGTCGATATATTGCTGTTCACTGTTCATGATTCTCCTCCTTTGTTATTCTCCATACTGTGCATCGGCTTCCTCTTTAATCCAATCATAGCCGTGCTGCTCAATCTCTTTAGCCAGTTCATGGCCTGCAGTTTTGACGATACGGCCATTATAAAGCACGTGAACGAAATTCGGTTTGATCATATCCAACAGGCGTTCATAGTGCGTAATCACGATAGCTGAAGTCTTATCGGTATGCATTTTGTTCACTCCATCGGCTACAATGCGCATGGCATCTACGTCAAGACCAGAGTCGGTTTCATCGAGTATGCTCAGCGTTGGCTCTAACATTGCCATCTGAAAGATTTCATTTCGCTTCTTTTCTCCACCAGAAAAACCTTCATTAACTGAACGATGTGACAACTTACTATCTAAGTCAACGAACTTCCGTTTCTCTCGCATGAGCTTCATAAAGTCGGCAGTATTCAACGGCTCTTGACCCAAATATTCGCGCTTTGCATTAATGGCGGCGCGCATAAAGTTGGTCATTGACACGCCAGGTATCTCCACAGGATATTGGAAAGAGAGGAAGATTCCGGCGCGAGCTCGGTCCTCTGGTTTCATTTGTAGTAGGTCTTGACCATTGAAAATGGCTTCACCAGCAGTGACAGTATATAGTGGATTGCCCGTTAAAACAGCGCTTAAGGTTGACTTACCAGAGCCATTTGGTCCCATGATAGCATGGGTTTCACCATCTTTAACGGTGAGGTTGATGCCCTTTAATATCTCTTTGCCAGCAATGGTGGCATGTAAATTTCTTACTTCTAACATTCTTTTTAAATCAAAAATTGTTGTTATTATCGTTTATCCTACAGTTCCTTCAAGACTTACACTCAATAGTTTTTGTGCCTCAACAGCAAACTCCATTGGCAACTTATTAAGCACTTCTTTGGCATATCCATTGACGATGAGGCCTACAGCCTGCTCTGTTGGTATGCCACGTTGATTGCAATAGAAAAGTTGTTCTTCGGATATCTTGGAGGTAGTTGCTTCATGTTCAATGACAGCGGTATCGTTATGAATGTCCATATAAGGGAAGGTGTGGGCACCACAATTACTTCCTAACAGCAGAGAGTCACACGAACTATAGTTTCGAGCGTTATCCGCGTTGGCCGTAGCACGTACAAGTCCTCGGTAGGAATTTTGGCTATGACCGGCTGAGATGCCTTTAGAGATGATGGTAGACTTGGTGTTTTTCCCCATGTGTATCATCTTTGTACCAGTATCTGCCTCTTGAAAGTTATTCGTAACTGCCACACTATAGAATTCGGCAACAGCGTTATCACCACGTAAGATGCAAGAAGGATATTTCCAGGTGATAGCAGAACCCGTTTCCACTTGAGTCCAACTCAGTTTAGAATTGACGCCACGTAGGTCGCCACGCTTTGTGACTAAGTTCAACACTCCACCCTTTCCGTGCTCATCTCCGGGGTACCAGTTCTGCACAGTAGAGTATTTTACCTCTGCATTGTCTTTCACAATGATTTCTACAATGGCTGCATGAAGCTGATTTTCATCACGCATTGGTGCGGTGCATCCTTCGAGATAACTTACATAAGCGTTATCTTCTGCAACGATAAGTGTACGTTCAAATTGTCCCGTGTTACGTGCGTTGATGCGGAAATAACTGCTGAGTTCCATTGGACAACGAACGCCTTTAGGGATATAAACGAATGAACCATCGCTGAAAACGGCACTGTTAAGCGCTGCAAAATAGTTGTCGCGATAGGGGACTACGCTACCCAAATATTCCTTAACCAAGTCTGCATGTTCCTTAACGGCCTCTCCAATGCTACAAAAGATGATTCCTTTTTCGCGGAGTTTTTCTTTGAATGTTGTCTTCACAGATACTGAATCCATGATAGCATCAACAGCCGTTCCACTAAGAGCCAACCGCTCTTCGAGTGGGATTCCTAACTTGTCGAAAGTCTTTTCGAGTTCGGGATCAATCTCTTTATTCTTGGGTTTCTTGGCCAATGGGTCTGCATAGTAAGATATTGCCTGGTAGTCTATCTCGGGAAGATGCACATGTCCCCATGTGGGTTGCTTGAGATCTTTCCAATATTCATAAGCTTTCAGGCGGAAATCTAACAACCATTCGGGCTCTCCTTTCTTCTTAGAGATGAGACGAACAACGTCTTCGTTGAGTCCCTTTTCTATGATATCAGTTTGTACATCAGTGGTAAAGCCGAACTCATATTTCTTTTCTGCCACCTGTTTTACAAACTCATTTTTCTCTTTTTCTGCCATTTCTAAATTCCTGAATTTATGGAATGGTACAACAAAATGTATACCATTATTGAATTGGTAACATTTGTTATTAACCACAATAGTGACACCCTGTCTTTAATGGAGAGTGTCACTACCTTATTATATATATGTAGAGAGGAGGTCATCTCAAGTTTGACATGACCTTTCTACAATGTTTATAGTTTCTGTTCTACCTCAATTTCAGTAAAGGTTTCAATAATATCACCCTCCATGATGTCGTTAAAGTTGACAAGACTCAAGCCACATTCCATGCCCATCGGAACTTCTTTCACATCGTCTTTATAACGTTTCAGGGCATTGATTTCAGCCGTACGGATCACAATTCCATCGCGAACCACGCGGGCTTTATCCTTGGCATGCACCTTACCTTCAGTCACTAAGCCACCTGCAATCGTTCCAACTTTGGAAATCTTGAATACTTGTTGTACTTCAACTTGGCCGGTAACAATCTCTTTCTTCACCTTATCGAGCATACCAACCATGGCACTCTTGATGTCATCGATAGCGTCGTAGATGATAGAATAGGTGTTAATCTCAACACCTTCTCGGTCAGCTAAGCGGCGTGCATCAGACGAAGGACGAACCTGGAAGCCTACGATGACAGCGTCAGAAGCACTGGCTAACATGACATCGTTCTCGCTTATTTGTCCTACTGCCTTGCTAATGACATTCACTTGTACCTTTTCTGTTGAGAGCTTTATAAACGAATCGCTCAATGCTTCGATAGAACCATCGGTGTCACCTTTAACAATAATGTTCAACTCATGGAACTCGCCACGAGCAATTCTGTGTGAGATGTCGCCAAGTGTCAGGCGCTTCTGCGTTCTCAATCCTTGCTCTCGCTGCAATTGTTCGCGTTTGTTTGCAATCTCTCGAGCCTCTTGTTCTGACTCCAATACATGGAATAAGTCTCCTGCAGTAGGTGCTCCATTGAGACCAAGTATAATGGCTGGTTCTGATGGTCCGGCTTCAGTGATGCGCTGATTACGTTCATTAAACATCGCCTTTATACGTCCCCAACTGGTTCCTGCAATAACAATATCTCCAATCTTTAGTGTGCCATTGCTCACAAGAACCGTACTAACATAACCGCGACCCTTATCAAGTGATGACTCAATAATAGTTCCGGTAGCCTTCCGATTGGGGTTCGCCTTGAGGTCAAGCATCTCTGCTTCGAGCAGCACTTTATCGAGAAGAGCGTCTACTCCGACACCTTTCTTTGCACTAATCTCTTGGCATTGGTATTTACCTCCCCATTCTTCAACGAGCAAATTCATGTTGGCTAAGTCCTCACGAATCCTGTCTGGGTTCGCTCCCGGCTTATCAATCTTGTTGATTGCAAATACCATCGGTACGCCCGCTGCTTGTGCATGAGCGATTGCTTCCTTTGTTGTTGGCATCACAGAGTCATCTGCTGCAATGATGATAATAGCGATATCAGTTACCTGAGCGCCACGAGCACGCATGGCAGTAAAGGCTTCATGTCCTGGAGTATCAAGGAAAGTAACCTTCTGTCCATTCTTAAGTGTAACACCGTAGGCACCAATGTGCTGGGTGATACCACCTGCTTCACCAGCAATTACGTTAGTGTTTCGGATATGGTCAAGCAGTGAAGTCTTACCATGATCGACGTGTCCCATGACGGTAACGATTGGTGCACGTGGCACAAGGTCATTTTCGTCGTCTACGTCTTCGCTTACGGCTTCCTGCACTTCAGCACTGACATACTCGGTCTTGAAACCGAATTCATCGGCTACCATGTTAATAGTTTCCGCGTCAAGTCGCTGGTTTATAGACACCATTATGCCTACACTCATCAGCGTAGAGATAACTTGTGTCACGCTGATATCCATCATTGTAGCCAATTCACTGACGGTAACAAACTCGGTGAGTTTTAGGACTTTGGCTTCCTTGCGCTCTGCGTTTGCCTCCTGTTGCAGCTTTTCTTGAACGGCCTCACGTTTCTCTTTACGATACTTAGCGCCTTTCTTGTTTTGGCTCTTACTTGTCAATCGTGCCAGCGTTTCTTTTACTTGGCGTGCCACAGCCTCATCATCTACCTCCAAAGGTTTTTGATTTCGCTTGTTGCGGTTCTTCTTATTCTTGTTCTTTCCGCCGTTACCGCCGTTACCACCACCATTGTTTTGTTTCGCCTCTGCATTGATGTCTACGCGTTCTTTGTTGATGCGCACACGCTTTTTACGCTCTCCACCATGCTGTGTTCCTGCCTTTTCTTCACGCTCTTTGCGTTTTTCCTCCTTAGACTTCTTCTTCGGACGCGTGCTCTGATTTATTGCATCGAGGTCTATTTTGCCTAAGACGTTCACCTTAGGAGTATTGAGAATCTTCTTCTCGCTATTCAAAGTGAAGATTCCTTCTTCGTTCTTTTCCTCGCTGACAGGCTTTTGAGGAGCCTCTGTTTTTTGCACTTTGACAGGCTTTTCAACCTTTACTTGTGGTTTGGGAGCCTCAGGTTGTGGCTTTATTACTTTCTTTTCAGGCTCTGGGTTGACGGCAGCAACCTTTTTTTCTGGAGCTTTTTTCACTTCAGGAGCAGCAGACTTCTTTGGCGAAGGCTTTTTTCCTACCTCGTCAAGGTTTATCTTTCCCTTCGGCGTATATACCTGTTGATTAGATGATTTCAGCAGGTTCTCGGCACGATTGTCTTTCGCTTCAGTCGCATGTTTCTTTTCTTTTGGTTTCTTTTGGAAGAGCTTTTCAGCCTCACTTCGTACTGCGGCATCTTGTTTGAACGCCTCAACGAGAGCCTGATATTGTGCGTCATTGAGTTTAAAACTCAAGTCGTCTTTCACCTCTCCAAGTTCTGCTTTCTTCGTAAGGAAGTCAACTGCCGTTTGACGTCCTATGTTTAATTCACGTAATGCTTTGTTTAATCTGATGCTCATGTAATTGTTTACTTCTTTTTTTCGTTTTATCTCGTTCCTCAAATATAATGTTCTCTCAGGCTGATTGCATGCAGAATGTATTCCATTTGCTGCCTCTATTTAGAGAGAACGTCTTCTAAAAAGGTTGTCTTCTCATTGAGTTGTCATTCAAAATCATTTCCTATTGAAGTCGAAATCAAGAGAAGACGTACTCTTTTTCCTGTTGCGTGTTTGTTGGGTTTATTGCAACTTATCAAATCATTTGATTATTGTTCAAACTCAGCACGCAGCACATTGATGACATGATCCACGGTTTCTTCTTCGAGGTCGGCCTTTTCTACGAGCATTTCGCGTGGTGCATTGAGCACTGCTTTAGCTGTATCCAAGCCGATACTCTTAATGGCTTCAATCACCCATTGGTCGATTTCGTCAGAGAATTCATCCAAGTAGATGTCCTCATCTGCTTCACCTTCTGGAACCTCACGGAACACATCAATCGTAAATTCGGTTAGCATGGATGCCAATTTAATGTTTAATCCACCGCGACCGATAGCCAAACTAACTTCTTCTGGTTGTAGATATACCTCTGCTTTATGGTTTTCTTGATCAATGTTTATGCTGCTTACACGTGCCGGACTCAAGGCTCTTTGGATAAAGAGGTTGATGTTCGACGTATAGTTTACAACGTCAAGATTCTCATTACAGAGTTCACGTACGATGCCATGTACGCGACTTCCCTTCACACCTACACATGCACCAACTGGGTCAATGCGGTCATCAAAGCTCTCAACGGCAATCTTTGCACGTTCTCCCGGCATACGAGCAATCTTGCGGATAGCAATAAGTCCGTCGTTAATTTCAGGTACTTCTGCCTCAAGCAAACGCTCCAAGAAGAGCGGACTTGTGCGTGAAAGGATAATCTTTGGATTGTTGTTCTCGTTGTCTACGCGTAAGATGACAGCGCGAACAGTCTCACCTTTGCGATAAACATCAGCCGGAATCTGTTCACTTTTCGGTAGAATCAGCTCATTGTTTTCGTCATCTACGACCAACACTTCACGTTTCCAAATCTGGTAAACCTCGCCAGATATAATCTGACCTACACGGTCTTTATATTTATTATAGAGTGTATCGTGCTCTAATTCTAATATCTTTGACGCCAAGGTTTGACGTAGATTCAGGATGGCACGACGGCCGAATTTCGCAAAGTTTACTTGTTCCGAAACCTCTTCACCCACCTCATAATCGGGCTCAATCTTACGGGCTTCGGTCAATGCAACCTGCTTATTCTCGTCCTCAACCTCACCATCTGCCACTACAATTCGGTTGCGATAAATCTCAAAGTCGCCTTTGTCTGGGTTCACGATAACGTCGAAATTCTCGTCACTACCAAAGATTTTAGCGAGCACATTGCGGAAACTTTCCTCCAAAACGCTCACTAACGTTGTGCGGTCGATATTCTTCGTCTCCTTAAACTCACGGAAGGTGTCAATCAAACTGATTGAATCTTCTTCAATTTTTCTTGCTGCCATAGCTTTATTTGAAACTTATTAAGTATTTAGTATATTTTACATTATCCATGTTGAAAGTGTGGTCTACGTCCATTTTCTGGGGGCGTTTCTTTCCTTCCACTTTCACTTTCTCGTTTACGGTCACTGTAAAGTCGTTACCATCAACGCTCTTTAGCACGCCTTGATACTTCTTTCCATCAGCATCCAACACTTCAACCTCCTTACCAATGAAGTTGATGTATTGCTGAAGTACCTTGAAAGGCTGACCTAAACCAGCTGAACCTACCTCGAGTTCATAGTCTTCTTCGTCACGACTGAGATGGTCTTCTATATACTTACTCAAGTCCACACAGTCTTCAATCCAAACGCCATCAGCGTGGTCAATCTCAACAACAATCTTGTCATCTTGGCTGATTTCTATGCCCACAAGAAAGTATTCCTTGCCTGCCAGCCATTCTTCTACTAACTTTTTTACGACGTTTTTGTCAATCATATATGTCTTATTAAAATAAAATGAGGAACTCTCTTTGGAGTCCCTCATTCCACTGAACGCTGCAAAATTACGAATAATATCTGTAATATGCAACTAATTTGTGTTTTTTATTTAGGATGGTTGGTTTTCTTTTTAAGGCAAAACACGAGTCGAAGTCTTATTTTTCTGGTTTCTCCTTTTTCCTTTTCATGACATAAAACAATTTATTTTTCTATGCTGAAAATTAGACTTAACCCCAATCTTCATGCCTCATAATACTATCTTTTTCATTTTGTTATAGCGCAGATGCAGGGCGTTCTTTTCAAGATTGGCTGCTGGTTACTCTTAGAAATGTAATTCTTTGTTTTAATCTTTATTGGCATTTTCATCGAAAAAACTTTCATCTTTTCTTGTGGATAAGATTTATTTTGCTATTTTTGCACGCATAATTGTGAATGAATTAAAATGATAAGACTATGTATTGGACACTAGAATTAGCCTCAAAACTTGAAGATGCACCTTGGCCCGCGACTAAAGAAGAGTTGATAGACTATGCTGTTCGTTCGGGCGCTCCATTAGAAGTATTAGAAAATCTGCAAGAAATAGAAGACGAAGGTGATGTTTATGAAAGCATCGAAGACATCTGGCCAGACTATCCTTCAAAGGATGATTTCTTGTGGAATGACGATGAATATTAAATAAGTAGCTTCTGTTGGGCCGCTCCAACAAGTGGAGTTGTTGTTTGACAAAGGCTTCTTGATATAGCTGTGCTTGTGTTTTCATAAGACGGCGTGCAATAGAAAAGAACATCTCTCAAAGGGTTTGTTTCTCGAAACATCCTTGTTTGGGAGATGTTTTTTTATGACCTTTTTCTATTATTTAGGGTGTTTCGTGTCGGCATAAATGAAAAAGGTTCAGCTTGTTTCTGTCGAATGAAAGTCTTATTTTATTTTTATCTCAACTTCGTTAATATCTTTCTGATGTTCAATGTGTTATGATACGAAATCTAATTACTATGATTTTACGCTGTAAAATGAGTGGAATGATAGGGTGAAATGGTGCTGTTTACGAGACGATTTGCCGCAGATGAGATAATAATAGGTGGGCGAATATGTTTTTATGCAATAAATTTTGTGCAATAATATATAAGGATTCGCGTTATATAAGCGTGCATAAAACGATTAGATTTCTTTTGTCAGTGATGCTCGTTTGGGTTGCTGTGACAGCCAAAGCGCAGTATGATGCAGCCTTCAGTCATTATTTTGACATGGAGACTTCATTCAATCCTGCTGCTGCCGGAAAGGAAAACAAGCTCAATGTCAACTTGGCTTATGCGCTGAATTTTACGGGTTTTGAGAATCATCCGCGTACGATGTATGCCTCTGCCGACCTGCCTTTTTATGCCATGCGGTGCTATCAAGGAGCCGGAGTGCAATTCGTTAACGAGAAAATTGGACTTTTCACGCATCAGAAATTAGGCTTGTTATATGCTGCTCAGACGAAGTTTGTTGGGGGAAAGCTACGTGTTGGTCTGCAGGTTTCACTACTAAATGAGAGCTTTGATGGCTCAAAAGTCGACCTCTCTACACCCGGAGATCCGGCCTTTGCGACTACAGATGTCAACGGAAATGGCATAGATGTTGGTGCAGGACTTTACTATTTGCAGCGCCATTGGTATGCCGGTGCATCGGTGCAACATTTGAATCGCCCCAAGATTCGTATGGGGGATGTCAATGAATTGCCGGTTTCTCCCACTTATTATCTGACGGGTGGATACAATATTCAACTTAGAAATCCGTTCTTGAAAATAAAACCTTCGGTGCTTTTACGCACAGATGGTAAGGCCTATCGGGCGGATGTAACCGGAAGATTGGTTTATTCGCACGAAGGAAAAATGCTTTATGGCGGCATCAGTTATAGTCCGACAAACTCTGTTACGGCTCTGATTGGCGGAACTTTCCATGGTGTTGTGGTAGGTTATAGCTATGAAGTTTATACCTCAGGACTAAGCCTTGGCAATGGAAGTCATGAGCTTTTTGTGGGTTATCAAACGGAACTAAACCTCGCAAAGAAAGGCAAAAACAAACATCAAAGCGTTAGAATCTTATAACAACAGACAATGAAACATAAGATAAAGATAGGGTTATGGCTCCTCATAACAGGTTGTATGATGACAGGTTGCTTTAGTGGTAAGGGCCTGTCTATGGCCGGAAAAGGGGGCGAAGTCGTGGGAGTAGGTGGCGGAAGAGCCTTTTCTGAGCCTACACCTTATGGCATGGTAAAGGTTGAACGAGGCTTCTTGCACATGGGACTTGATAAGCAAGACTCGCTCTGGGGAGAGAAAACACCGAAGAAAGACATATCCGTGGATGGCTTTTGGATGGACGAAACCGAGGTAACAAACTCCAAATATAAACAGTTTGTGATGTGGGTTCGCGACAGTATTCTGCGTACTCGTTTGGCCGACCCAGCCTATGCAGGCGACGAAAGCTATATGATTACGGAAGATAAAGATGGAAACGCCATCACGCCGCGCGTCAACTGGAAGAAGCCTTTGCCTCGAAAGCCTAATGAAGATGAGCAGCGTGCCATAGAAAGTCTTTATGTTACGAACCCTGTTACAGGCGAAAAACTGCTTGATTGGCGTCAAATGAACTATCGTTATGAGATTTATGATTACTCGGCTGCAGCCCTTCGGCGCAATCGTATGAATCCCGAAGAGCGGTCGTTTAATACCGATGTGCTTACAAATGACGACGAACCGGTGATGATTTCAAAGGATACCGCCTATATAAATGACGAGGGAAAGATTGTCAGACAGACGATAGATAGACCACGAACTGGCCCTTGGGACTTCTTGAATACATACATTGTGAACATCTATCCCGATACAACGTGCTGGGTAAATGACTTTAAGAACGCTGACAATGAAATGTATTTGCGTAACTATTTCAGTAATCCTGCCTATAATGATTACCCAGTTGTGGGCGTCACTTGGGAGCAAGCGAATGCCTTTTGCGCATGGCGTACGGACTATTTACTTAAGGGATTAGGCGGTGAAGCGCGTTATGTTCAGCGCTATCGCCTACCTACTGAGGCCGAATGGGAGTATGCAGCACGTGGTAAAAGCGGTAATGAGTTTCCATGGGAGAATAGAGATATGAAGAATGGTAATGGCTGTTTCTATGCTAACTTCAAGCCCGATCGTGGCAATTATACCGAAGATGGCAATCTCATTACAAGCAAGGTGGGCATCTATGGGGCTAATTCTAACGGACTTTTTGATATGGCTGGCAACGTGGCGGAATGGACAAGTACGGCTTATACGGCTTCGGGCGTAGACGCAATGAATGATATTAACCCGCAACTTGCTTATAATGCCGCCAAAGAAGACCCCTATGCATTGAAGAAAAAGAGCGTGCGCGGTGGCTCATGGAAGGACCCTGAGAGCCTGATTCGTTCGGCTTGGCGTTCTTGGGAGTATCAAAACCATCCGCGTTGTTACATTGGATTTCGTTGTGTTCGAAGCCTCGCCACGTCAACAAGTAGTAATAAAAGCAAGAAAAAATGACAAGATATAGTAAACTAAACATCGTCTATCGTCTGCAAAAGTGGATGGACAGTGTGCCCGGTCAGACCTTTTTGAACTATGCATATAGCTGGGGTGCCTCTATCGTTGTACTCGGAGCACTCCTTAAGTTGATTCATATTGAGGGGGCAGACCTTTGGCTTATCTTTGGTATGGGCACTGAAGTTGTGGTGTTCTTCCTATCTGCTTTCGACCGTCCTTTTGACAAAACAACAGATGGAATGGAACTCCCCACTCATCTAACGGATGAATATCTCACCCGAACAGATGAGGTTTCGGCTAATGTGAAGCCTTCGGTTGCGCCGCAGATACAGGCTCAACCAATGACGACGGCAGCCCCCGCAGTGGCAAAGACAGCATCGCTGACGGAACAAGTAGCTTCAATAGCGCTTCCGAAAGTAGACCCTGCAATGGCTGAAGCCCAACAAAACTATGTTGAAGAACTAACGAAACTCACCGAGATTCTTGGCAAAGTAGGGGCGCAAAGCACTCGTCTCACACGCGATAGTGAGGAGATGGAGAACCTCAATCGAACGCTTACAGGCATCACAAAGGTGTATGAGATGCAGTTGAAGAGTGCCAGTCAGCAGATTGGAACTATCGATCAGATCAATGAACAGAGTCGTCTTTTGGCGCGACATATTGAACAACTCAATGCAATCTATGCCCGGATGATTGAAGCAATGACGACAAACATGCGTGCAGCTGCACCAAATCAAACCCCAACGCTCTAATGGCTATTAAGAAAAGACTGGTATCTCCGCGTCAGAAAATGATCAACTTGATGTATATAGTCTTGTTGGCCATGCTTGCACTCAATATCTCTACCGAGGTGTTGGATGGCTTTTCAATTGTAGAAGACAGTCTAAACCGCACAACAGGCAACGCTACTCAAGAGAACATTTCATTGTATCGGGACTTTGAAATGCAGATGAAACAGAACCCCGAAAAGGTGAAAGCGTGGTTTGAAAAGGCTACAGCGGTGAAGCAAATGAGCGATTCTCTCTTCGACTTTGCACAGCAATTGAAAGTCGCTATCGTAAAGAATGCAGATGGAAAAGACGGAGATGTCAATCAGATTAAGAACAAAGATAACCTTGATGCGGCTGGAGAGGTGATGTTAGCACCATTGACTGGGAAGGGAAAGGCTCTCTTCTTGCGTGTTAATGCCTATCGAGAGCGCATCTTGAATCTTATAGATGACCCACATCAGAAGCGCATTATAGCAGACAATCTCTCTACAACTGTTCCACAAAAAGCACGCCTTCAGGGCAAGAACTGGCAGGAATATATGTTTGAAAATATGCCAGTTGCCGCCGCAGTTACCTTGCTTTCAAAGCTTCAAAGCGATGTACGTTACGCCGAAGGTGAGGTACTTCACACGCTCGTTTCAAACATTGATGTGAAAGATATCCGTGTAAACAAGCTCAATGCCTACGTGATTCCTGAGAAAACTACGCTCTATCCGGGCGAACGTTTCAATGCTTCCATCGTCATGGCAGCCGTAGATACGACGCTACAACCCCAGATATTTGTCAACGGACAGCGTGTAATGTCGCGCAATGGACAATATAGTTTCACGGCATCGGGCGTTGGAGAACATAGCCTTAGCGGTTACATCTTGATGCAAAATCGTAGGGGTGACCTCATACGTCGTAACTTCTTACAGAAATATAACGTTGTTCCTGCACCCACAAGTGCCACCGTTGCCGCCGACATGATGAATGTTTTATATGCTGGTTACCCTAATCCGATGAGCGTAAGTGTGCCGGGTGTGCCTGCCAATGCAGTCTCAATATCAATGACAGGAGGGGGATTGACAGCGAAAGGCAATGGACATTTCATCGCCACTCCAGCCGCAGTAGGTCGTGATGTCACGATACATGTCACGGCACGAGACAATGGTCAGGTCAGAACGCTACCTCCTTTTGTCTTCCATGTGCGTAAGTTGCCCGACCCATCTGCCTATATCGCTCTTGGAACAAACCGCTTTAAAGGAGGTGCAATGGCTAAAGCTGCGTTGATGGGAGCGTCGGGTATCCATGCCGCTATTGATGATGGACTCCTCGATATCCCTTTCCGCGTGTTGAGTTTTGAAACCGTTTTCTTTGATAATATGGGCAATGCAGTCCCTGTTGCATCAGCAGGAGCAAACTTCTCTGACCGCCAACGTGAGACCTTCCGCAGCCTATCACGAAACAAAAGATTTTATATCAGCCATGTTAAAGCCGTTGGTCCTGACGGAATCACACGCACTTTGACAGGGGCTTTGGAAGTAATTGTAAGATGATGATAAAGAAAAAAAGACTATATGTAGTGCTGTTGGCAGCCCTCTGCTGTATGAATGGCAGGGCACAGTCACCGCTTCGACAGGCTGAAGCGGCTGCAAAGGTGAAGAAAAGCAATGCCAATAACTTGACATTGAGAGCCAAACTGATGTATCCAACGCAAGAACCGATGAGCGAAGATGTGGTCTGGCGTCGTGACGTTTACCGCGAACTGAATCTCAACGATAATGCCAATGCGGCCTTATACTATCCTGTTGAGCCTACGGATGGACGCATGAATCTCTTTACTTTGCTTTTTAAGTTGATGATGGCAGGCCCAAGTCGTGGCGGAATTAACGTCTATCAATATCGTCTTGACAGTAATGAGAGGTTCTCAGATGACTCAAAAGTGCAGCCACTTACATTCTTAAATGACCACCATATCTATTTTGAACGCACGGACAAAGGCGTGCATATAGACAATAGTGACATACCATCGGCCGAAGTAAAAGGCTATTATCTCAAAGAGAGTTCATACTTTGATCAGGCTACTGGGACGTTCCACACGAAGGTACTTGCCTTATGTCCCATCATGGAACGACTGGATGATTTCGGTGATGGCACGACAAAATATCCCCTATTTTGGGTGAAATATGACGACATTGCGTCTGCACTTGCCAAACAAACTGTTATGACAAGTAACCTAAATAATGCCGCAGTGATGAGTCTTGCAGACTATTTTACCATGAATCTTTACAAGGGAAAGATCTATAAAACGACAAATATGTTGGGCCAGACGCTATCACAATATTGCAAGAATGATAGTGCATTGAATCAAGAACAGCGTCGAATTGAGCGCGAGATTGCTACTTTTGAAAAGAATATATGGGGCGATTCGTCGCGCAAAGACTCGTTGGATAGCGTTGCAAAGGCTGATACAAAAACATCTAAAAACAAGCGATTGACAAACCGCCGAGCAACAAACAGTGCGCCAACCAGCGTGCGTCGCAATCGTAGAGCTTCGTCAGATGGCGGCTCTTCTGTATCAGGTCAGGCACGCGTTACTGTGCGTCGGCAGCGTCATTAAAACCACATGACATTAATAGATTAAAAGAATTAGAGTATGAAAAAAATTAGAGTAGCTTTTGTTATGGCCTTACTGATGCTTTGTTGCATCACAGCTGAGGCTAAGATTCGTTTCGGTTTAAAGGGCGGATTGAATGTCACAAACATGACTTTTGATAAGCATGTCTTTGACAGAAGTAATCAATGTGGATTCTTTTTCGGTCCAACGGTGAAGTTTGGCTCACCACCTACGGGGCTCGCTGTAGATATTTCAGCCCTCTATGACAAGCGACAGGCGAAGCTAACTGTGGCAGATGAGGCGCTTGTTCAGCAGCAAATCATTGTTCCAATCAATGCCCGTTATAGCGTAGGCTTAGGAGATAATGCCAGCGTTTTCTTCTTTGCAGGCCCCCAAATCGGTTTCCCTGTGGGCAAAAAAGACTATTCTATTGTCGACGATAGAGCGCAATGGCAGGTAAAAAAGTCTAATTTCAGCGTGAACTTAGGCTTTGGAGTCATGCTGCTTCAACACTTCCAACTTAGTGCCAACTATAATGTTGCATGCGGAAAGACGGCAGAGATGACCGCCAGTAAAGCGGTTGAATCGGGGCTGGACGCCTTAGCCGGCAAGTCAACCAATGCTCGTGCCAACGCTTGGCAAGTGGGATTGACCTATTATTTCTAAAAAATGATGCCATGGCGAGTCTCCTTTTCTATGCTGATAAGGAGCTTCCCACATGGCGCATCAATAGGGGAGAGGAACTGCATTATATAAAAAGGTCGGTTGAAATTTAATGAATCGTAGTCAAATCCGATAGAAAACGGCTATACGAAGCTGTTGATTTTCCACAAGAAATGAAAGAACAATGTTTGTAAAAGCATTGTTCTTTTTGCTTTTTCATCGTCAAACGGCTTGCATGGGCAAGCCTTTTCCGTCGCTCATTACTGCGATGGCAAAGAACAGAAAGAACGACATCATTGACACAACCATGAGCAGAAGCAGCATGAAAGCACTCATCCATTTGCGTGCTTTAACGTATTGCAGCATGACATAAAGCTGGGTTATCAGTGTCACAATGATTAAACAGAACCATAACCACAATGCTGCATTGCCCCAATTTCTTGTTAAACCAACGCCGAAGACTAAGCTAAAGACCGCTGTAAGCAGTGGCCATAGCCCCCAATTACTTAGAATAAATTTAAGTGTGACTTTCATTGTTATGCGTTATTCTTTAGTAGATGGACAACCAGATGTTTTGTTTGGTGTGCTGGGTTGAATGAAATGTTTTCACCGTTCGGGCGATGTGATGATAAAAACACATCGCTATGAAGTGGCCAGTGCATCATAAATCACGTCACAAAGATAAGACTTTATTTTTTAGTTTCAAAGAGATGCAAGCACAAAAAGAGGCCATCTTGCGTTTCATATCATCGAAAGCGGCTCGTCATCTGTGCCATTTCATCGTGCAAAATGCCCCATTTCATCGTGTGTTTTGCGTCATTTTGTCGTGTGAAACGAATCAGATTGCTCCCTCGTTATTTTCAAACGAGAATAAAACAAAAAAGGAACCCTCTTGTGAAGGATTCCTTTTCTTGGCGCTTCAAGATGGGCTTGAACCAACGACCCCCTGATTAACAGTCAGGTGCTCTAACCAACTGAGCTATTGAAGCATTGTTGCAAAGTTCATTTCTGAATTGCGGTTGCAAAGATAAGACATTCTTTTTGAACCGCCAAATAATTTTAGAAAAAAAATCATTTTATGCTTGTTTTCATGAAATTTAATGGAGAGAGTAGTGGTTTTACATTGATAAATATTACTTTTGTACAATTATGAAAAAACTGTTGCTATACATTTTAGTGTTGCTTTCCTTGCCTGTTGCAGCACAAAACGATAAGGACCATAACTTCAATGTGGCCAAAAATCTTGAAGTGTTCAATGCCATTTACAAGAATCTCGACTTACTTTATGTCGACAAGTTACCTGCTGATACCGTTATTGGGACTGCAATTGAGTCGATGCTTGACGCCCTTGACCCTTACACTGAATATTATCCACAGGCGAAAGGCAATGACCTTAAGATGATGATGACTGGTAAATATGCCGGTGTTGGAGCCTTAATACGTTATAGTCCGAAATATAAGAATGTGTTCATTGATGAGCCTTATGAGAACATGCCGGCTGCAAACGCGGGATTAAGAAAGGGAGATTTCATACTTGCAATCGATGATTTGTCGATGGAAGGCAAGTCAACTCAGTTTGTAAGTGACCATCTTCGAGGAGATGCCGGCACGACATTTGTCATTAAGATTCGACGCCCTTCAACGGGTAAAATCATGAAGATGAAGATCACACGCGGTGCAATTAAGATGCCTGCAGTGCCTTATTTTGGGTTGTTAAATCATGGCGTTGGGTATATCAATTTGAATCAATTCACCGAGGGATGTGCCAAAGATTTCCGCCGCGCTTTTGTCGAAATGAAGAAAGACGGCATGCAAAAGCTCATCATAGACCTAAGGAATAATGGTGGAGGATTAGAGAGTGAAGCCGTTAATATCGTGAATCTTTTTGTACCAAAAGATGTGACTGTTGTTTCCAATAGAGGCAAAGTGAAACGACTTGACCATGATTTTAAGACGACATCAGAACCTATCGACACCGTGATGCCTATCGTTGTGCTCGTCAATGGCAATACCGCAAGCTCAAGTGAGATAACTGCTGGTGCGCTGCAAGACCTTGATCGGGCGGTTGTAATGGGTACGCGTACCTACGGGAAAGGCCTTGTTCAGACCACGATTGACTTGCCCTATAATGGGAAGATGAAGCTAACGACACATAAATATTACATTCCAAGTGGTCGTTGTATACAAGCAATTAACTACCGACACGACCGAGTTGGTTCGACAGAACACGTGCCCGATTCGCTCAGTAAGGTATTCCATACGTTGCATGGACGTGAAGTTCGTGACGGCGGTGGCATCAAACCAGATATTGAAATCAAGCCCGATACGGCGTCAAATATCCAGTCTTACCTGATGTCGGTGATTGATTCAACGGAAACAGTGCTTGATTTTGTGATTGACTATGTGGCAAAACATCCCACGATAGACAATCCATCGAAGTTTGAACTCACTAATGCTGACTACGAAGCCTTTAAACAACACGTGCTGAAGAGTGGCTTTAAATATGATGGTGTGAGTGAAAAGATCTTGAAAGAGCTTGTGAAAACGGCTAAGTTTGAAGGTTATTATGATGATGCAAAGCCTGAATTTGAAGCAATAGAAAGCAAGTTAAAGCATAATGTTGCTAAGGATTTGGATTATAATCGTGAGCGAATTATGCAGGCATTGGCAAGCGATATAATCGGTATTTACTATTATCAGCGTGGCACAATTGAATATACTCTGAAACATGATAAGCAGGTAAAGGCGGCTGAAAAGCTGTTGGATGACTCCAAAGAATATAAAGAACTGCTTGCGCCTCGTGTGGTTTCAAAAAGTGTAGTGAGCCGAAATCGTAAGTAGAAAAGTTTTAATTGTTCGCCGACGGTGGTTATATCATTAGCCGAAAGAGGATTAAGGAAATCAAAAATAGCCCTGAAGGAAGTCATTAATAGTCTTTAAGGGTAGAATAAAATAAAAGCGGAGATGCTGCCAGAGCACCTCCGCTTCTTTTTAATTTGCTTTATTCAGCGTGCTTATTTCTTCAACTTCAAGTCGTAGCTGAGCTTAGAAGCTGCCTCTTCTGCTTGGTCGTTAACCATGCGAAGCGTAGAGTCGTTAACAACTTTGAAGTAAGTTGTGTCCTTGCCTAAAGCGAACTTATAAACTGTTACGTCTTTACCATCAACCTTCTTTGTTTCAACAACCTTCTTACCTGTATAGTCTTCAGGCTTTGCTTGGGCTTTTGAAGATTGGATGTGTAGTGCGAAACCATCAGTAGAATCATTGGCGAGTTTCAATGTGTATACTGAACTTGCGTCAGCACCAGGGATTTCTCCCTCGTAAACAAAAGTATCAACAGCAACTGTATCGGTTGCAGCTGAGTCATTACCAGCTGCATTTGCAGCAGTCTTACCATTGTTTTGGCATGCTATCATCGCTGCACTTGCAGCAAAAAGCAACATTACATTTCTTAAATTCTTCATAACTCTTGTGTTTGTTAATAATTAAATATCGGGTGCAAATATAAGGAATTACATGATTAGTTGTTTCAGATTGTGTGGTAAAATTGGTTAAAACGTTTTACTTTCTCTTTCTCTTTTATCATTAACCCCCATCTTTTAACGATTATTTCCCCTTTTCTCCAGTTTTTGTTTGGTGTCTATTGGCTCTTATTTTTAGGTTTTAGAGGCGAGTTTTACGATTCGTTTAGTGTCTACCTGTGCGTCTATCCACTTTCTCATCTGTTTGCCTCTTGTGATTTAACGATTTGGAACTTTATCACTTTTAATTTGTAACGAAAACATAAGAAAACGGAACTAATTATGTTAAAAGTAGCACTTAAAAGTAACTTTTTGCAGAAAACGTTTGGAAGTAATCTAAACATTTCTTAATTTTGTAACCATAAATATACTTTTATAAAAGTTAATTAATAGAAGAGACTACGAGAAAAAGGGTTGTGTCTAATAATTCTTTTGGTTAAGAAAAAATAGTTACAAGGTTCGGAATACGCACCTTTTGTGACGCTGACGCTATCTGTGTGGGGTAGTTTTAGATTATATACGTACTATATATAATAAGGTATAAGGATAAGAAAACAAACAAATAATGAATTATAACTTAAAGAGAGAGATTTTATGGAAAAAAGACTAATGATGTTTTTGGTAGGCCTTTTCCTCAGTGTTGGAATGGCTTTGGCACAAACACAGGTTTCAGGTACAGTTGTCTCTGGTGAAGATGGTGAGCCTATTATTGGTGCTTCAATTAAGGTTGTGGGCACAAATACGGGTACAGTGACTGATACCGATGGTAAGTTCTCGCTTTCTACACCAGCCGGTTCGCGTTTAGAGATTTCGTATATCGGTATGCAAAGCAAGACAGTAAAAGCCGGACCAAATATGAAAGTCACCTTGGAAGGCGACAATAAGACCTTGGATGAGGTGATGGTTGTTGCTTATGGAACTCAGAAAAAGTCTGCTTTTACAGGTTCTGCAGCAACAGTTAAGTCTGATGATATTAGCAAAGTACAGGTTGCAAGCCCTGTAGAGGCCTTGAAAGGTAAGGTATCTGGTGTTCAGATGCAACAGAGTTCAGGCCAGCCGGGACAGACTTCATCTATTCGAATCCGTGGTATTAGCTCCATAAGTAGTGGACAATCTCCGCTGTATGTAGTCGATGGATCTCCTTTCGACGGTGATTTGAATACGATAAATCCCCAGGATATTGCTGACATTACAGTGCTTAAGGACGCTGCTTCAGCTGCACTTTACGGATCAAGAGGTGCAAATGGTGTCATCTTGATTACCACAAAGGTTGGTAGAACCAATCATGCAACTGTGACAGTTGATGCTAAGTGGGGCGTAAACTCTCGTGCGCTTCGCAATTATGACTATATAAATAGCCCAGCAGGTTACTATGAAACATGGTACAAAGGACTTTATAATTATGCTCGCGACAAGCAGAATATGACGGATTTGCAGGCATTCCAGTTTGCAAACGGACATCTTACAGACGCTTCTGACTATGGTTTGGGCTACAATGTCTATACCATTCCGACAGGAGATATGCTTATTGGTAGCAATGGTAAATTGAATCCACGTGCCACTTTGGGTAATGTGGTAACCTATAAGGGAGAGAATTATCTGCTTCGTCCAGACAATTGGATTAATGCAACCTATCGCAATGCACTCCGCCAAGAGTATACTGTCTCTGCAACGGGTAGCACAGACAAGTCTACTTTCTATGCTTCTGCCAACTATCTGAACATGAAAGGTATCACGGCGGGTTCAAGTATGAAGCGCTTTACAAGCCGTTTGAAGGCCGACTATCAGGTTAAACCTTGGATGAAGATAGCCGTAAACATGAACTATGCGCATTATGATAACAACCAAGTTAGTGGTGATGGTGAGGTAGGTGCCTCTGGAAACCTCTTTACTTTGCTTCAACTTGCTCCAATCTATCCTTTATATATGCGTGATGGAGACGGCAAAATATTGATTGATAGCCGTAATGGCTTGCAGCGTTTAGACTATGGTGATGGAAGCTTTGCAGGCTTGACACGTCCTATTTTGGCTCAAGCTAACCCACTTTCTGATATCTATGCAAACACCAATAACGTTAATGGTAACACCTTTAATGGCGTTGGTACGGTCGAGATTAGATTCTTAAAAGACTTCAAGTTCACATCAACCAACAGTGTATATTTAGACGAAGACCGAGACATTTTCGTTCGAAACCCCTGGTATGGGCAGTTCGCCAGCTCGAAAGGTATATCCAATTTACAACACAATCGCCGTTGGTCTTACAACTATCAGCAGTTGCTTAACTGGCACCGTACATTCGGATTGCACGAAATAGACGCTATGCTTGGTCATGAATATTACCGTACTCGCGGCTATGCTCTTGTGGGATCAAAGAATAATATGTTCTCAAACAGCTACACAGAACTATCTGGTGCTGTGACAATGCAAAATGTAAACTCGTCACGTTCTGACTATAACACCGAAGGCTTTTTCGGCAGAGTAAACTATAGTTACGCTGATAAGTACTTCGGAGAACTTTCTTATCGTCGCGATGCTTCCTCTACTTTTGATCCTAAATACCGTTGGGGTAACTTCTGGTCTCTTGGTGGTGCCTGGATTATCTCAAAGGAAAAATGGTTCAATGCGAAGTTTGTTGATGAGTTAAAGTTCAAAGTTTCTTATGGCTCTCAAGGCAATGATGGCATCGGTAGCTATCGTTATGTTGATACTTATACGATTACTCCTTCAGGCTCAAGCGTTGCTTTGTTGCCTGGAACGCTTGGAAACCAGAATGTTTCTTGGGAAAAACAGGGTATGTTTAATACCGGATTTGATTTCTCTTTGTTCCGTCAGCGCTTATCAGGAAGCTTTGTTTTCTTCTACAGAACAACGAAAGATATGCTTGCTTGGGTAGCTCTTCCTCCATCTTATGGCTGGACTGGTTTCTACTCTAATATCGGAGATATGCGCAATGCGGGTATCGAAGTCGAACTTAATGGCGATATCATTCGCACAAAGGACTTCGTTTGGTCTGCTAAATTCAATCTCTCTTCTTATAGCAACCGCATTACTCGTCTTGCAGATAAAAACAAAAGCCGTGTCGTAGAGGGCTATAAGGGTTATACAAGTGGTGATAAGTTCTATGCAGAGAACCTCTCTATGTACACCTATCTGTTGCCTAAGTATGCAGGAGTAGATGCTAACACCGGTGAGGCCCTTTATTATAAAGACACTTATGAGATGACTGCTGCGGGCACACCAAAGTTGGATGACAATGGACAGCCTATTGTTTCAGGTCGTACAACGGTAAAGAATCCTTCGGAAGCAACCGAATATCTTTGTGGAACTGCACTTCCTGATGCCTATGGTGGCTTTGGAACATCGTTCACTTGGAAGGGCTTTGACTTCTCAGTTGATTTCGCTTATCAGTTAGGAGGCCAAGTGTTTGATGGCAATTATCAAAGTATGATGACGCTAAGTCGTGGTGGAAACCTCCACAAAGACATTCTTGGCGCATGGAGTGCAACCAATAAGAACTCTTCCATTCCACGTCTTCAGTACAATGATCAATATACCGCTTCTTCGAGTGATCGCTGGCTTACCAGTGCTTCTTATTTGAGTTTGCAGAACGTAAGCTTTGGTTATACATTGCCAAGACAAGTTGTTAGCAAGATTGGTGTAGCCAATGTACGCTTCTATGTCGTAGGCGATAACCTCGCATTATTTGCAAAACGTCGTGGCTTAGACCCTCGACAGAGTGTCACAGGAGCTGTTTCGACGGAGTATTATTCACCAATTCGTACGGTCTCTGGTGGTTTAACAGTAACATTCTAATGTTTGTATTATGAGAAATTTATATAAAAATATAGTAAAGACACTATTGGTTTCTACTCCCTTCCTGCTCACTGGATGTATTGAAGAGACTGAACCAATGAACGGAACTGCCACTGCTGGGCAGATACAAGGAAATGCTCAAGCAAGTGAAGCCTTGGTAAATGCTTTGCCAGCAAAGTTTAATGCCATCTTCTCAAGAGGCGATCACTACACCTTTGGCTATGGAGGTATCATGCATATTCGCGACGTTATGACGGGTGATATGGCTACAGTGACGAGCAACTATGACTCTTTCGACGCCTTTGCTCGTGTGAGAAATATGGGTCCGAGATATGTATACATGCAGTATGTATGGAACTATTACACTGGTTTTATCCTTTCTGCAAACAATATTATCAAGAACATTAATGAGACATCTGCCAATGATGCTCAGAAAGGTCAACTCGGATTAGGTTATGCTTTCCGTGCACTTTGCTACTTGGATATGGCTCGTATGTTCGAGTTCCTACCCAATGAGAAGTTCCCTTCAGGGAAGAATGCCGAGGGAGTAGAGGTTACTAACCTCACCGTTCCTATTGTAACAGAAAAGACAACGATTGAAGAGTCTCGTAAGAATCCAAGGGTTACGCGTGAAAAGATGTTTGAGTTTATTAAGTCAGACTTAAATAAAGCTGAGACGCTTATCCCTAATTATAAGAGTAGCAACAAGGCTATGCCTAACTTAGCTTGCGTATATGGTTTGAAAGCTCGCCTTTATATGTGGGTTGAAAAGTATGATAGTGCACAGATTTATGCACGTAAAGCCATTGACGAAAGCCACGCAACACCAATGACAAAGGAGCAATCTTTGGATACAAAGACTGGCTTTAACCAGAGCACTCCTTGGATGTGGGCGTCTTCACAGACTGCTGACGATGCAACTGTAAAGTCTAAACTCGTCAACTGGACATCGTTCTTGTCTAATGAAAGCGAATGGGGTTACACCTCTTATGGTGGTCCTGTGATTATGATTAGCCGCGACATGTACGACCGTTTGTCTGATACAGACTGGCGTAAGTTAGAGTTTAAGGCTCCCGATGGGTCTGCTTTGGCTGCTCAAAACACTTATTGCGATGACCAGTATAAGCCGGGTGGCGATCAGGAATTACCCAAATATGCTTCTCTTAAGTTCCGTCCGGGCAATGGAGATGTAAAGAACCACACTGTTGGTGCAGCCACCTCATTCCCTATTATGCGTGTAGAAGAAATGTATTTCATTGAGGCTGAGGCTGCCGCACATCAGAATCCTGCTCAAGGAAAGACGCTCTTGGTGAACTTCATGAGGGCTTATCGTGATGCAAACTACAGCACAACAGCTTCTACAAAGGATGCTGTGGTCGAAGAAATCGTATTCCAAAAGCGTGTAGAACTATGGGGTGAAGGCCAGACTTTCTATGACATCAAGCGTCTGAACTACTCAGTTAAGCGTGCTTATACAGGCACTAACTTCAAGGAAACGGCGCGTTACAACACCAATGGTCGCCCTGCTTGGATGAACTTCTGTATCGTTAGAAACGAAGGAAACAATAATGATGTGTTGTTAACAACCAATAATCCAGACCCATCTGGACTTTATGAACCTGTAAGATAAACAGAAAATGAAGAATAAAATATTTCAAATGAGTTTGTTGGTTGCCTTTGCTGCAGCCACACTCAGCGCTTGTAGTGACTCTTATGAATATGAAGGCGCAAGCTTGTCAACAAAGAATGCTGCGATAAAGGCTGATGGAAAAACTTCCTTAACGGTGGTAAACCCATCAGAAAATAGCTTTGACATCGTTGTACAACGCATTGATTCAACACAAGCCGGAGAAGTAAAATTGGAGTCTTCTAATAGTAAGTTCTCTGTTCCTGCTACGGTTTCGTTCGCTGCAAACGAGGGAACGAAGAAGGTAACTGTAACCTATAACGTTGCAGGTGGTAGCACTGAATCGGCTACAATCTCTGTAGCTGCTGACCAAGCTTATGAATATCGCGTGACATCTCTTGTCTATGAAGTAAGTCGTTTGAATGTAGTTAGTACACAAAGTATCACCTATAAGTCTGCACTTGGCGGCTTTGTATTGACAACAGATGCCTATAAACTCGCTGATGGAACCTATTTCTTGCCTGCAAACAAGGAAGGTTTTGACTATGATGTAGAGTTCAAAGTGACCAATGGTTCAGTCATTATTCCTGGCCAGCGCGCAATGATTCATCCGAGATATGGTGATGTTTACATCTGCGGTAATGCCAATGGAGACGCCGCTCTCACTTCAGATGGCATCTCAGGTAGTGGAGTTGCCGGCACAATGGATGCTACTACGCACGTAGCTTCATTGAAAGTCTATCATGCTGTGCCAGGTACTGGTGCATTTGGAAATAGAGCCGATGTGTTGAAATTCAACTAATCACATCAAATAACGATAAAAGAAAGCGCGTCAGTAAAGCTGATGCGCTTTTTTTGTTGTGTCATTTCCTGTTTTGTGGCATTCCATTTCCTGTTTTGTGGCATTCCATTTCGTGTTTTGTTTTATGCCATCTCGTATGCCAAGCCGTTTATATTGCTCTTTCCCTTCACCCCTATTGTTTATTCGATTTGTTGAGGGAAGGGGTGCAATTAAGTTTAGAATTAGGTGTATTATGCGCGTATTGTTTATTCGGTTTGTTGAGGGAAGGGGTGCAATTAAGTTCAGAATAGGGTGTATTATGCGCGTATTGTTTATTCGATTTGTTGGGGGAAGGTTACAATCCATTTCCCCCTGTTTTGCGGGGTAAAGTCCATCATTTCCTTGTTGGCATGAGTCGCCGTTATAATTTGCCGCAAATCATGCGATGAAATGATGCAAAATACCGGATAAAATGACGCAGATTGTGGGGCGAAATGATATTAATCGCGTAATGGAATAAATGTTTCAACGCCATTGGTGTTGCGCTTTCTAAGCGCAATCCGCCATGAATGCCCTCGCTATACCCATGCTTTCTCAGAAAAAGCTCAACACCTACGGCGTTGAATCTCCTTGCGAACGTTTACCCGGGGTAGGCTCGTTCCTCGCCAACCCCGGGCTATCAAAAGCACAACTCGTACCGAGTTGCGAGATGAGAACATTCGTGATGATAGATGTGTTCATTGGAATATTGGCACAACCCCTACGGCGTTGCACCATGAGGGTATTCATATTGCGAAATTCATCCATTGGAATACCGGCATGACCCCTACGTCGTTGCGTCGTTACAACATACAAAATTGTGAATATATCCATTATAATATCGGCATAAAATATACGGCGTTGCGTGGCGCGCGTATTCATCATGTTGGATATATCCATTGGAATACCGACACAACACCTACGGCTTTGCCTATTGGCAACACTCACAATATCGGCTGTCTTCATTTGAAAAACATGAATATCTTTGTTGATGTATGGGCTTTTCTCTCGCAATTCTTTATATCAACTCATATTCACTTTATGCCGTTTACATATAATCCACAGCTTGCTAAATAAAAAATAAGAATGAAAAAAGACGCTAATTTCATTGCATATACTTTTACTTCTTAACATAATTGTTTATTGTTTTGCGTTTATTTTCACCCTGTTTTATTCATTTATTATACAATATTGTCTTTTAGAATAATACATATAATATGCATGCAAGTAACAAATGATAAGCTAAAATACCCAAAAATTCAATTAAATGAAAAATAAACTGCAAAATATTTGGTGTTATATTACATAATCATTAACTTTGCATTCGTTAATGATTTTAATATTGTTTAAGAGGGAGTCATAGAGTTTTGTTACGTGCAGAGATGACTTTTATGTTTTAACTTAAAGAGAGAAATTTATGGAAAAGAGACTTTTTATGTTTCTTGCAGGGCTGTTTCTGAGCATAGGAATGGCCGTAGCACAGACGCAAGTGACTGGAACCGTGGTTTCAGGTGAGGATGGTGAGCCCATCGTTGGTGCTTCTGTAAAGGTTTCGGGAACCAAAACGGGAACGATTACCGACGTAGATGGTAAGTTCGCTCTTAATGTTCCAGAAGGCACAAAGCTTGTAGTGACCTATTTAGGCATGCTTCCCAAGACAGTGAATGCTTCTGTTTCGGGTGCAATGAAAATCAAATTAGCCCCTGACAACAAGGTGCTTGACGAGGTAGTAGTAACCGCTATGGGTATAACGCGTGAGAAAAAGGCTCTCGGTTACGCTTCACAGGTGTTGGATGCTAAGGACTTAAACACTTCAGGAACATCCTCTTTGGCCAGTGCTATGCAAGGAAAGCTGACGGGTGTAGACATTAGAACCTCATCAGGAGCACCTGGTGCATCGGCTCAAATCGTTATCCGTGGTGCGCGTTCTTTTGATGGTAACAACACACCGCTTTATGTTGTAGATGGTATGCCCATTTCATCTACGCCCGACTTTAGCACAAAGGAGTCTGTAACGGGTGCCGATAATGCCAGTAGAACGATTGACCTTAACCCCGATGATATAGAGTCTATCAACGTGTTGAAAGGCCAAGCAGCCTCTGCACTCTATGGTATTCGTGCCTCGAATGGTGTGATATTGATTACCACAAAGCGTGGAAGCAAGGGCTCAACGAAGCCAGTTATCACCTTCTCTACAGACTTAAGTGCTCAGACTTTGAGTCGAAAGTTTGAACATCAAGATGTATATGCGCAGGGAACAACACTCTCTAAGTATAACCCTAACACTTCAATGTCGTGGGGACCAAAGATTGCTGACCTCGCCAATGATGCTACTTATGGAGGCAATACGAATAATAAGTACACCAATGGTGACCTCACTTCACATGCTGGAATGTACTATAATCCAAAGTATGCAGCTGCTGGTCTCAGTGGATGGGCTACTCCTCAGACGCATGATAACGTAGGAGATTTCTTCAAAACAGGCTTTACTCAGAATTCAACGTTCAATATTTCACAACGCAAAAACGATGTAAGTTACTCGTTTAGTGTTAGTGATACCTATCAAAAAGGTGTCATTCCATCAACCGGAATGACCAGAACGGGCGCACGTGGAGCTGTAGATTGGAAGGTAAACGATCAGTGGAAGACTGGCTTTTCGGCTAATTACAGCTCGGTAAAGATTAAGTCTGCCCCTGGCGCGAATAGCGGAATAGTCAATGTAGTGTATTCAGCTCCAGCAGAGTATGACCTTAAAGGCACGCCCTATCATAAGCCCGGAGACCCTACTTCGCAAATACTTTTCCGTGCAACAAACTTTAATAACCCCTATTGGTGGGCTGATAATGACGAATATTCACAGCATACGAACCGTGTGTTTGGTAATGCTTATGCCGAATATAGCCCGAAATTGAACTGGGGAAAGAATTATAAGATTGTCTTCCGCGAGCAAGCTGGTATCGACATGTATACCTCTAATAATTCTGAAATCGCTGAAGTTGGCTCTGCAAAGAACACAAAAGGCGAGGTGGAAAACATTGGTACGCAAAATAATATCTTTAATAACTTGCTCACAGCAAACTTTACTGCCAAGTGGGGAGCTAACGAAGAGTGGGACTTTGGCTTTGTACTTGGTAATGAATTTAACCATCAATATCGTCGCAAGTGGGATTATGATGGCACGGGATTAGCCTTTTATGGTCAGCCAACGATAGGCAATACATCGTCTATGGACGCCCATTCTGACTACCATATACAGGAGCGTACCGTCGGAGTTTTTGGCCAAATGTCTCTCTCTTGGATGGATATGTTGTTCTTAACTGTAACAGGTCGTAACGACGTTGTATCCACAATGCCACGTGGTCATCGTTCATTCTTCTATCCTTCTGTGTCATTAGGTTGGATCTTTACAGAACTTCCAGCTTTAAAAGAGAATCATGTGCTCTCTTATGGAAAGCTCCGTTTGTCTTATGCGCAAGTTGGTCAAGCTGGTCAGTTCTATAATAACTATATGTATGTTCCTTCATATACAGGTGGAATGTATGTCTACACACCTATCAGTTACCCTCTCGGCGGTGCGAAAGGTTACGCTCCTTACTATGTGAAGTTCGATGAAAACCTTAAGCCACAGAATACATCTAACTGGGAGACGGGTATCGACTTAGGACTCTTTAAGAATCGAGTTAGGGTTGAATATACCTTGAGTTATCAGGATGTTAGAAACCAAATATTCGATGTTCCAACAGCAGGAACGACAGGTTATCAGGCACTTCGCACGAATGCGGGACAGATGACAACGCTCTCTCACGAGCTTTCTGTGAATGCTTCTGTAATAGATCATGCTAATTATGGACTTGACTTGGGAGTAAACTTCACAAAGATTACCAACAAGGTAAAGAAACTTGCCGATGGTGTTGAAAGCATTATGCTCGGTGGTTTCGTTGAACCTCAGGTGCGTGCACAGGCAGGTTACACCTATCCTAACATCTATGGTAAAGCTTTTAAGCGTACAAAAGACGGACAATTACTATTGAATGCCAATGGTCTTCCACAGGGAACAGCAGCCAGTGTGAATCTTGGTGAGTGTACTCCTGACTTTAATATGGGCTTCAATCTACGTGCACATTATAAGCAACTCTCACTCTCTGCAACGATGGATTGGCAGAAAGGAGGATGCATGTACAATGGAACTCTGCTCACAATGAATTACTTTGGTGCTTCCAAAGCATCGCTTCCATATCACGAAGGAACTATGGTTGCCGAGGGAATCAATGAGGCTACTGGTCAGAAGAATACGGTTCAAGTGAGCAAACAGCAGTATTATATGGCTTACAATGATGTGACTGAGGCTGGAATCTTTGACACAAGTTTCCTTAAACTGCGCGATGTGACGTTGAGTTATCAGTTCCCTAAGTTTGCCGGTATTAATCTTTCAGTCTATGGTTTCGCTCGCAACATCTTGCTTTGGGCTAAACTTCCCGGCCTCGATCCAGAGAGTTCACAAGGTAATGGCAATATGAGTGGCTACTTCGAACGTTACTCAATACCGAATAGTTCAAGTTTCGGTGGCGGCTTTAAGATTGCATTCTAAGGGCCAATTAACATGATATTAACGTAAAGAGAATTGATTATGAAAATGAAATATATATTTAGTGCGGCTCTCGCTACTATGATGTTGGCTTCTTGTTCGGAAGACATGATGGACCGTATCAATAAAGACGAAGCGCATCCTGGTATCAATATCAATGCCAAACTCCAATTAACGGAAGCTGAAGTCTCTACTATCTATAGCACACTTTGTGGCAATTATGCCTGGTATGTGAGTTCCTATACTGAGCAACTCTTTGGTACTGGCAACAATCAATTACGCATGGTAGAACACCGAAACACTTCAGAAGTGGCGGGAAGTTCGGTATTTGATAACCAGTGGAATAGCACTTACCTCAATCTTCACAATCTACAATTGATGCGAAACAAGTGTCAAGAGGGTGGGGTTAATGCCAAACAATATAATCTTTTGGGTGTAACGCAAATGTTGGAAGCCGTAAATTGGGCCACTCTTACAGACCTTCATGGAGACGTTCCCTATAAGGAATGCTTCGTAAAGGCTAACCCACAGATTGATAAACAGAAGGTGATTTACGACCGTGTCTTTGAACTTCTCGACAGCGCTCAAATCAATTTTGCACGCGGAACGGATGACTTAAGCTCAAATGATATTATCTATGGCGGCAAGGCGGCTAAGTGGTCAGCACTTGCTCACGCACTAAAAGCACGCTATCTGCTGCGCACCTATGGGGTGAACAAAACCAATGCGCAACTGCAAAAGGTGGTTTCCGAAGGCCAAGCTGCCTTAGATGGCAGTTTTACAGGCTGTGAAATGTCTGTCTTCAATGGTCAAACAGCCGACAACTCTTGGTTTGCTTATGCACAAAGTCGTGAGTATACGGGTTGCTCTTCAACTGTAGAGAAGTTGCTAACTGAACGTAATGACCCCCGTGAACCTATCTATAACTATAACAAATGGGGAAAGAATGTTGTGGCAAATCCAGGAGATGACGCCTTAGCTGCAGAGTCAGAATATGTCAATTGGCCTGCTTATTTGGAGAATGGTGCTGCATCTTTGCACTTGATGAGCCTTTCTGAACTCAACTTTGTCATGGCAGAAGCAAAGGCACGTTTAGGAGAAAATGCTGAAGATAACTTCAAAGCAGGGGTCGAAGCGTCTGTAAAAGACTTCTTTGCTGCTGGGGGAAGTGTTATCGAGCAAACCATTTCTGCAACTCAAATCAGCGACTATCTGACAGCAATTCAGGCTCGTTATACTGCAAATCCGTTGAAAGAGATTCTCATTCAGAAGTATATTGCCCAGACACGTGACGAACAATTGGAAACTTATGCAGACATTCGGCGTTGTCGTTTCATTGATGGTAGTTACCCAGTTGCAATGACTAACCCTAACAATACGGCTGGAGGCGCTAATCGTTGGCCACTATGTTTGCCTTATGGTGATAGCGATGTGAAGTCTAATCCGAATGTAGCTAAGGCCTTTGGCACGGGTAATGATGCCGGAATGTATATCTACACAAACAATGTTTGGTGGGCCGGTGGGCAATAAAACCTGTTGCATGATGTCGTGAAAAGACACCCTCAATATTAGAAAAACAATGTCCGTGCGAGGACTTTGTAATTTCTCTCTCACGTGGGGACTGGCATTTGCCAGTCCCTTTTCTGTTAAGTATGCCTTAAATCTAACTATAAATCTATGATAATTACATACGAATTAAAAAATTATGTTACTTTTGCAGGCTGATAACAACAAGGTAAAAAGATGAAAAGATTCGTAGGATTAATTTTGTTTTTCATAGCTGTTACAACACATGCTCAAATAGAAGGTGCTGTGACGGGTAATCATTGGGTGGGTACTTGGGCTACAGCGCAACAGCCTGTTGTGCGGAGTTTCATGCCCTATAACAACAATATGTCGGGACGTTCGGTGCGACAGATTGTGAAAGTATCTATTGGTGGCAAGCAGCTTCGACTTGAACTCAGCAACGAACTCTCCCGAGAACCGCTCATAATTCGGTCTGTTTACATTGCACATGCTACCGATAGTTGCGCCATAGAGCCTTCTTCGGCTAAGTATCTCAAGTTTAATGGCAATTACAACACCGTCATTCCTGCTGGTAAATCGCGTTTTAGTGATGCGCTAACTTTCGATCTTCAACCACTTGAAAGACTTGCTATCACCATTAATTATGATAAGGCTCCTCGCGTTCCTACAGTGCACATGGGCTCTCGAACGACCTCTTATATCTTGCGAGGTGTGTCTACACCGAAGACAAGTTTTGACAAAGCATTTCGCGAAGACCATTGGTTTAATATCTCAGCAATTGATGTTTTCGACCTCACGGCTAAGAGTATAGCTATCATCGGAAATTCAATCACCGACGGAAAGAACTCTACCAATAATGCACAAAACCGCTGGCCAGACATCCTTTCGGAGTCTTTGCAGAAGAAACATGGGGTTACTGATGTTGGAATTCTAAACCTTGGAATTGGTAATAACCGTGTAACCTTGACGGGAGGCTTTGGCTTTATGGCGCGAAAACGCTTCGATCACGACATCCTTTTGCAGCGTGGTGTGCGCACAGTCGTTATCTTTGAAGGCGTGAACGACATTGGAGCAACGCCCAATAACAAGGTAGAAGCGGTGACAAATGACTTGATTCAGTCGTATGAAGAGATGATTCGGAAGGCCAAAGAGCGTAATCTCCGCGTCTTTCTCGGTACAATTTCGCCATTCAAAGGTGCCGGATATTACTCTGTTTCGCATGAAGCAATGCGCCAAAAGCTTAACCAATGGATAAGAAGTCAACGCGAAAAGGTTGATGGAATCCTTGATTTTGACGAACTACTTCGTGACCCTAATGAGCCTGAACGACTGCAAAAACAATGGCAAAGTGACTGGTTGCATCCTAATCCTGAAGGCTATCGGGCTATGGGAGAGTATGCCGCGGAGGTGATAATGAAAGCAAAATAAAAGTTGAATTAATTCATAATGCTGGCTAATTCCATTTGAATCTTGGCACATTTTGCTATTTATTTATTCGGATGTTGGCATTAATTATATTGTAAAATAAACGTTTCAACGCCGTAGGTGTTGCGCTTTTGATAGCCCAGGGTTGCCAAACGATAGTGCAGGCTACCCTGGGTTAGTATATGGTTTGTGGGGAACAACGCCATAGGTGTTGCGTTTTTTCGGCATTATCCGCCATGAAAGGGTTCATTGTAAGCGTGCCTTCACTGAAAAAGCTCAACACCTACGGCGTTGAATCCCCTTGCGGATGCTCACCCGGGGTAGGCTCGTTCCTTGCCAACCCCGGGCTATCAGAAGAACAACTCGTACCGAGTTGCACCATGAGGGCATTTATAATGGAAGATACATTCATTGGAATATTGGCATATAACCTATGGCGTTGCACCACGAGGACATTTTTATTGCCAAATACATTCATCGGAATAATGGTATAATACCTACGGCGTTGCATGATGAGAGCATTCATCTTAGTGGATATATTCATTGGAATATTGGCATAACACCTACGACGTTGCGTGGTTACAACATTCACCATGGTAGATAAATCCATTGAAATATTGGCGCATTTTGCTACATAATTATTCGTATATTGGCATTAATTGTATTATAAAATGCACGTTTCAACGCCGTAGGTGTTGCGTTTTTGATAGCCCAGGGTTGCCAAACGATAGTGCAGGCTACCCTGGGTTGAGGTATGGTGTGTGGGGAACAACGCCATAGGTGTTGCGCTTTTTTTGATTAATCTGCCATGAAAGGGTTCATTATAAGCGTGCCTTTATAGAAAAAGCTCAACACTTACAGCGTTGAATCTCCTTGCGGATGCTCACCCGGGGTAGGCTCATTCCTCGCCAACCCAGGGCTATCAAAAGAACAACTCGTACCGAGTTGCGAGATGAATCAATTAGGAGTGGTGACGTTGTTGATAAGTGAAGGTAAAATGATTTGAGGCAAATCAGTGTGTGATTAGAGGCATTTTACGCGATGAAATGACGCTAATTAGGGGGTGAAATGCGGCAAATGGTGAGCGAGGTTGTATGGGGGAATAACAAGGTTTGAATTCCCCCTTAAGACAAGGAGTATTTGTTTGGTTTGTTACTTCTATTTAGTTGGTTTGCAAAGGCTGTGTTTTAGCGTAATATTTCTTACAAAACAAGGATGTGATTTGAGTTTTGTTATTCAAAAATTGCGTGTGATTTTAGGCGCGGATATAGTACTATTGGCTTGTCTTTAATAAGGCCTTTAAATATTATAAGGTGGGATAGGAGATAGGTTTTCATTCATTATTAAAGCTGGTTGGATAGGCGTGAGAAGATAAAAACGTTAATAAATGTTATTGTTTAGTATGCTGTTCCGTCATCTGCGTATATATTTCAGTAGTTAACTGATTATGGAAAAACGTATCGAAGATTTATATCAACAATACCTTTTGGGTCAACTGTCCCGTGAAGACTTGGCGGAATTGCAGCGCGAAGTGCCTCAACTGACAGATGATTCGCTATGGGATTTGATGTGCGATAACTTTTCTTTGTCTTCAGAATCAGCTGAAATGAGTGGTGAGACCCAACAAAGGATATTGCAGAATCTTCAACATGGCATTCATAAACAGCAGCATCCACGGCGCATATACAAGTTTTTGCGTTATGCTTCGATAGTCGTTGTGGTGTTATCTGTGCTTGGTGGCGCTTATTTTGGACTTCAATCGTCCCAACCTTCGGCTCCCGTTTACACCTATGTCAGTGTGAAAGCCGGCAGCAAGAGTGTGATAATGCTTCCAGATGGCAGTCGTGTGAGCCTCAATGGCAATAGCCGTTTGCGCTATAATATCATGCCGGGAGAGCATCGTGAGGTGGTGTTGATGAAAGGAGAAGCCTATTTTGATGTAGCCAAAGACGCCAATTGTCCATTTCGAGTGCATGTGAACGATATGCAGATTGAAGTGCTTGGCACGAAATTTAATGTGCGTTGTCAGCGTGGAGAGGTTGAAACGGCTTTGTTCTCTGGTGCTGTTCGCCTTACGGCTAAGGGACTTTCAGAGTCTTATCGGCTTTTTCCCGGTCGTAAATCTATTTATCAACCTTCGGAACATAGCATGCAAATATGTGACAACGACACGGATATCGACGGACGATGGAAAGATGGTTATCTTGCTTTCGATAGCGAACCATTGCGTGAAGTACTTCGGAAAATTGAAGATTGGTATGGTGTTCATATCATGCTTAACAACAAGCAGATAGGCGATGACCTACTAACCGGAGCCTTCTACCATGAGACTTTAGAAAGTGTTCTCAGTTCATTGAGCATGCAATATAAATTCAAGTATACAATCAATCATGACCAAATAGAAATTAGATAAACTCCAATAACTAAAATCTATATATCAAATGACAGACAATCTTAACAGTAGAAGGAGACGCCTTCTGCGCTTATTGTTGGTGATAGTGCTATCACTTTGTCCGACAATCTTAATGGCGCAGCGTGGCAAAGTGAGCCTGAATCTTCGCAATGAAGAGGTTAGTCAGTTTATTCGCCAAGTGGAGAAGCAGACCGACTACACGTTTGTTTATCGCAACAATGTACTTCAATCGAAGTCTAAAGTCACTTGTGTGTGTAAGGATTGGCCCTTAGAGAAGGCACTGAATCAAGTGTTTTCATCTCTTGGAGTTCAGTATTCTTTCAACAATAACACTATCGTTTTGGTGAAAGGAAAGACTGAAAATGCAGAACAAAAGACTGTAAAAGCCGTCGGAAAGACAGCTTCGGCACCAGTAAAAGGTAAGGTTTCGGGTCTTGTTCGCGATGCAAATGGAGAACCAATCATAGGGGCCAGCGTCTTTGTTAAAGGCACAAAAGTCGGTACGGTGACGAATGCTGACGGCGAATTTGCGTTAGATGTTCCCGAAAACGGAACGTTGACAGTATCTTATATCGGTTTCGCTACGCGCGATGTTGCCGTGAAGAATCACACGAACCTCAAGATTACACTCGATGAAGACGCTGCAAAAGACCTCAATGAAGTGGTAGTTGTGGGCTATGGTACACAGAAAAAAGCTTCTGTAACAGGTTCTATTGCATCGGTAACCACCAAGGATCTCGTGCAAACTCCTCAGGCAAACATCAGTAATATGCTTGTTGGTAAGATGCCGGGACTTATTGCTATGCAGCGAAGTGGTGCTCCGGGAGAAGACAATTCAACGTTGTTGATTCGCGGTGTGAGCACATTTTCTGATAACACGGCACCCTTAGTGATGATTGATGGCGTAGAAAGACCGAACTATAATGGCCTTGATCCTAATGAAATTGAATCGGTAAGTATTCTTAAAGACGCTTCGGCTACGGCCATTTATGGTGTGCGTGGTGCGAATGGTGTTATCTTAATTACAACCCGTAAAGGTCAAAAGGGCAAGCCACGCATGAGCTATTCGGGTAACATTGCTATCCAAAAGCCTACCGCTTTGCCTCATTACTTGAACAGTGCACAGTATTGTGAGCTCTACAATGAGGCTTTGAAAAACGATGCATATGTATCGGGTGGTGCCTACACTCCACGCTTTTCAGCTGAAGATATAGAGCTTTATCGCAATGGAACTGACCCTATTTTCCACCCAAACATGAACTGGACAGGAGACTTCCTACGTAAAACCACAACACGAACCCAACACAACTTCAATATATCTGGAGGCTCTGATCGTGTTCAGTTCTTTGTTTCTGCAGGCTTTTATGCCCAGGAAGGTATGTACAATCATACCAAGATAGACAATCAGCACGATGTAAATGCGTATGACAGACGCTATAACTTCCGTTCAAACTTAGACTTTAAGATTACTCAAGACTTTAAGGCTTCAGTGCAATTGGCTACACAAATTGAGAATGTTCGTACGCCAGGATCAGGTAATAGCACAATATGGAGAGAGATATCTTGGTCAAATCCGCTGAGCTCTCCAGGCCTTATAGATGGTAAAGTGGTTCGTTTGAAGGATGCATTAGGTGAACAAAACCCTTGGATGTTACTGCGTGGGAATGGTTATGACAATGATAGTAAGAACAATGTCAATACAACCTTCCGCCTTGATTATGACCTTTCGCGTGCACTTTTGAAAGGACTCTCGGCACATGCAAGCATTTCTTACGACAGTTATTACTACAGTAGAAAGAGTTTCCGCAAGAGTATTCAGTACTATCTTGCACAGCGTGACCCATCGAATGCAGACAATATACTCTATATTCCGAAAGAAGAAGAGACGATTTGGTTTGCAAATCCTGGCTATGGAAAGAATAGAAAGGTGTATATGGAGGCTGGATTGAATTATCAACACAACTTCGGTAAGCACCACACTACAGCACTTTTGCTTTATAACCAGAGTAAATATTACTCACCATCACTGAAGTTCCTTGTGCCCAATGCATATCAAGGCATCGTGGGAAGAATAACATATGACTATGCATCTCGTTATCTTGCAGAGTTTAATATGGGTTATAATGGAACAGAAAACTTTGCTTCTGGTCGTCGCTTTGGCTTCTTCCCAGCAGTCTCAGCAGGTTGGGTTGTCAGTGAAGAACCCTTCTTTCCAAAGAACGATTACCTTGTATTCATGAAGTTAAGAGCAACCTATGGTGAGGTCGGTAATGACAAAATAGGTGGTGATCGCTTCCTTTATTTGCCTTCATCTTATGTGGAAGCACCAAACAATGCCTTTTATAAATATAACTTCGGAACGGCCGCTTCACCTAATAACTCGCATATGGTTATAGAGAATAAGATAGGTAATCCTGGACTGACTTGGGAGAAAGCGCGTAAGTTTAACTTTGGCGTTGACATGAATCTTCTCAATAATCATCTGACAATGACTTTTGATATCTTCAAAGAAAGCCGTAATAACATCCTTGCAAACCGCAACACTCAACCGATGACAATCGGTGCAAACTTGCCGGCATATAATATGGGTAAGATGGAGAATAAAGGCTGGGAACTTGAAGTGAACTATCGAAATCAATTGCGAGATCTTAGATATTGGCTGAGGTTTAATTACTCTTTTGCTCGCAATAAAGTGCTATTCAGAGACGAAGTGCCTAAGAAGTATGCCTATCAGATGGAGACTGGACGACGTGTTAACCAGTTCTATGGTTTGCTCTTTGATGGCTATTATAACTCATGGGAAGAGATTAATGCTTTAGATCGGCCTGTAAGTGCGTGGAGTGGAAATAAACTTCAGCCAGGAGATGTAAGGTATGTGGACGTGAATAAAGATGGAAAGATTGATGACTACGACCGAGTGCCAGTGGGATATTCGCCTACTCCTGAAATTGTTTATGGTTTTTCATTGGGCTTTAACTGGCGAGGCTTCGACGTATCAGCCTTGTTCCAGGGTGCAGGTAATGTCTCTATCAAATACTTTGGACGTTCATTGTGGCCATTCTTCAATGGACATGAAAGTGCAAAAACACTCATATTGGAGCGTTGGACACAAGAACGTTACGAGAAAGGAGAGCCAATCAACTTCCCAAGATTATCTTTGAGTCCAAATAAAGACACTGATAATAACTATAAAGATTCAAACCTTTGGATTAGGAATGCAAACTATTTGCGTCTGAAGAACATAGAACTTGGTTATACTTTTATGGGAAAACCAGTGAAAGCCTTAGGCGTAGAGAGCATTCGTTTGTATGTAAGTGGCTCGAATTTAATTACGTGGTCTAAGGTTATTGACCTTGATCCTGAGGCTCCTTCTCGTTCGGGTAATGTGGAGATTAATACCTACCCATTGCAGAAAATATATAATATTGGAATCAATGTAAACTTTTAATGCATTATGAAAACATATAAATTATTGACTATATTCATTTGTTCGCTTAGTCTTTTTTCATGTGCAGACTATCTTGAAGCACCTCCTTCAGTTGATTTAAACGAAGATAAAGTGTTCTCAGACAGGGCACTTGCTGAGCGATATCTAACGGGAATATATGCAGAAGGAATGCCTTTGGGCTTCTGTATGAGTAGTGATAATACCGACAGAAGACTTTGTTCGTCCTCAACTTTAGGCTCTGCATGTGATGAAGCAGAGGATGTTGCTGACTGGGCAAAGGGAAACTCGGCATGGAATGTAGACAATCATAACAACAATAGTGCCTCATGGGATGAGGATTGTAGGCACTATCTGCGATGGGAAACCCTGAGAAAGTGTAATATTCTCCTTGAAAGGATAAAGGAAGTACCTTATGATGCCGGTGATCCTGAATTCAATAAACGAGCTGAAGGAGAGGCATACTTCATGCGAGCAATGCTATTATGGGAAGGAGTTTATCGTTATGGAGGACTCCCAATCATTCACTTTAAGGTTGCTTCTGACGACTTTTCAACTTATCCCCGCAATACTTTCTCAGACTGTATTGACTCAATTCTCGTAGACATTGATAGGGCAACACACCTACTTCCTGACTATTATTCGGACGCAAGTAAGGTTGGAAGAGCAACAAGAGTGGCTGCTTTGGCTTTGAAATCTCGTGTACTTCTTTATGCCGCGAGCCCACTTTTCAACAATGATACGCCTTATCTTCCTTTCCCAGGACATGAGAATCTCATTGGATATGGTGACTATAAGAAAGATCGTTGGAAGCGAGCTGCTGATGCAGCAAAGGCTGCTTTGGACGCCGCTTTAGGCTCGGGACATTATGATCTCTATACGGATGGAACACCAGAAACTAATTATGAGCATGTGTGGAGTGTTCCAGATAACAAAGAAATCATTCTTTCGAATAAAAAATATAAGAACTTTAAGGTGAGTGGTAGACCTATTGTAGCCGACCTTCCCGTATGGGCGATGAACAAAGCTTGGGGAGATGGTGGGCTTTATGCTACCTTTAATTTCGTTAAGTTCTATGAGAAGAAGGATGGAACTCCTGCTGATTGGTCTGCAACAGGGGGCGATAATCTTCTTGATATCTATAAAACCCTCGACCCACGCTTTGACCAAACCGTTGCTTATCATGGCGCTTCATGGAATCAAGAAGTTCCTTTCATCGACTTCTTACCTAATGGTGCCCAAAGTTCTGCTACGGATAAGACTCGTCATCTCGTAAGAAAGTGGGTGCCAAGAACATTGAAAATAACTCCTCCACTTAACACAACAGATGAAGAATGGATTGTGTTTAGGGTGGCAGAACTATACCTTAACTATGCAGAAGCACTCAATGAGTATTACGATAACCCTCCACAAGAAGCATTTGATGCCGTTGCTAAGGTACGTAATCGGTCTGGAATGCCGGGCTTCCCAGCAACACTTTCAAAGGAAGAGTTCCGCAAAAAGCTGCGCAATGAACGTGCTGTGGAGTTGGCTTTTGAGGACCATCGTTTCTGGGATATACGCAGATGGATGATTGCCGAGGATGAAGGTGTCATGCGAGGAAAGATGTATGGGTTGAAGATCTCATCTATTGGAGGTAGTAAAACCCATGTACACTACGAGCCGTATGTATTTGAAAACCGCTCATGGAGCAGGCGTTCATACCTCCATGGCATTATGCAGAACGAGGTCGATAAAGGCTATCTGATTCAGAATCCCGGTTGGTAAATGAAACAAAACCTTAACTTTAACATTTAGAAAAATGACATATCATAAAATGATAATAGGCTCAATGCTGTCTCTTGTGACGTTTACCGGCAATGCAAAGACAGACACTACGAGCGTTACAATAGCTTATGGCAAGCAACCATTATGGGAGAGTTCCGCTGCACTTTCAACGGTTAAAGGAGATGAGTTAACAAAGATTACATCGCCTTCTGTTGGAAACAGTCTCAAAGGTTTATTGCCAGGATTGACCATTATGCAGCAAAGTGGAGAGCCAGGTTATGACTTTTACATGCAAAACATGTACTCTCGAGGAATCAGTTCCTTTGTAGGTAGCCAAAAGATGCTTGTCTTTATTGATGGTTTTGAAGCTCCTTTAGATAATCTTTCAGCTGAAGAGATTGCATCGGTAACCTTATTAAAGGATGCATCTGCCTTGGCTTTGTATGGTGCACGCGGTGCGAACGGTGTCTTGTTAGTTACTACCAAGCGTGGTGTTCCATCGACTTCGAAGATCTCTTTCAGGGTACAGACGGGCTTACAAATGCCTACTGTGATGAACACTCCTTTGGGTTCATACGATTATGCGCGTCTTTACAACCAGGCTTTAGCCAATGATGGACTCGCTCCTCGATACGATGAAGCCACATTGAATGCCTATCGTGACAATAGCGGTAATCCTTATTTGTATCCAAATATCAATTGGAAGAATGAGCTTTTCAAAAAGACTGCTCCGCTGACTTTAGCCGAAATGACTTTCCATGGCGGTAATAACACCATCTGTTATTACGTGATGGCTGGACTCTTACAGAACGAAGGACTCTATAAAGGAACGGACAGCAAGCGTAAAGAGAACTCAAATGCTTATTATAGTCGATACAATTTCCGCGCTAATCTCGATATCAATGTGACAAAAGCTCTGTCTACTTCTTTGTATACGAGTGTGAGTATAGGTGAACAATCCACACCAGGCGGAGGCTTTAGTGCCGATAAACTCGTTAACTCTATGTGGACAACACCGCCTAACGCCTTTCCAATCTATAACCCAGATGGTAGCTTTGGCGGAACAAACATATATACAAACCCTGTTGGAAATCTGCTTAATCGTGGACTATATAAGGAGAACTCACGTGCTCTTCAGGTTATTTTCAATCTCAAATATGATTTTAATCATTTCGTAAAAGGATTGAGTGCAAAGGTTGGAGTGGGTTATAATAATTATGTAGCAGAGACATCTTCCAAGACGCGCGATTACGTTCGAGCTGCTCTTACGCAATCAGGTGTCGACGCAAATAATAATCCTATCTATGCTTATACACCTTATGGAGCCAATGCTCCGCTACAAGCTTCAGAAGGATTTAGAACAGATTTCATCCGCACAAACTTCAAAGCGCAGGTTGATTACAATCATCAGTTCGGACAACATGGCGTTGATGCCACTGCTTTCTGTATGACAGATGTATATAAGGTGTATGGAGTACGTTACGATTCAAGGTATCTTAACTTTGCCGGTCGTGCTACTTATAACTTCAAGAAAACCTATATTGCAGAGTTTGCTGCCTCTTATATGGGGACAGATAACTTCCCTCCATCTCATCGTTTCGGCTTTTTCCCTGCTGGATCTGTAGCTTGGGTGGCAAGCAATGAGCCTTTTATGCAGCCCATTTCATGGCTTGATCATTTGAAGTTCAGAGCTTCTTATGGTAAGGTTGGTAACGATCAAACTGCTGCACGCTATATCTTCGACACCTTATATGATTATAGTGGCAGTTATCTCTTTGGCGTAAATGCTAATTCTTCAAGTGGCTTCGCCGCAGTTTCTTTGGCTAATAATAAGGTAAGGTGGGAAGAAAAGAAGATCTTTAATGTAGGTTTCGATGCATCGTTGTTTAAGAATCTTACAGTAAACTTCGACTATTTCCGCGAAGTTCAATCAGGAATCCTCACTCAAGCCAATGCAAATGTCTTAGGTTTCATAGGTGCTTCTTATGGTAATATCCTTCCTTTGATGAATGTAGGAAAGGTGAACAATCATGGCTTTGAACTTAAAATGCGTTATGAAGGCAAGGTAAGAAATCAGTTCTCTTACTTCGTTGAAGGCAGTACTTGGTATGCAAAGAGCTGTGTGAAAGAGGCTGGTGAGGATGTGAAGTCTTATCCTTATCTCTATCAGAAAGGTCATCCTGTGTGGCAACCCATTATGTTAGTTGCTGAAAGACTCTATCAACCATCTGATTTTGACGCTTCAGGCAAGCTCAATAGTGACCTCCCTGTGCCACAATTTGGTCGTGTTGCACCCGGTGATATCAAATATGTTGATCAGAATCATGATAATGTTATTGATGCAAACGACTCCTATCCAGTCGGTCATACATCTATTCCTGAGTGGAATTATGCATTGAATCTCGGCTGCAAATGGAAAGGATTTGATTTCAGTATGCTTTTCCAGGGCGTAGCAAATCGTGATCTTTATCTCAGTGGTGCAAGCATTTATTCATTCAAGAACAATGGAACCGCTTCGACATTGGCTTTAGATAGTTGGACAAGCGATAATCCTTCAGCTACCTATCCACGTCTGTCGACGGTTAATTTCGATAACAACTACCGCTCATCTACGTTCTGGAAGCGCAATGGTAGCTTCTTCAGACTACGCAATGTGATGTTAGGCTACACGTTGCCTCAGTCTGTCAGCAGAGTGTTTAGACTAAGTAGCATCTATGTTTACGCCAATGCTACCAATGTGTTCACACTCGATCATTTCGGAAAGTTAGGCGATGCAGAGATGGGTTCACTAACCAACTACCCCCTCACAAAGTCATACAACATTGGCTTGAAGGTTGAATTCTGATTTAATAATCCATAAATCTAAGGAAAATGAAAATGTTCTCATTTAATAATATCTGTAAGATTCTGCCGTTAAGTGCAGGACTACTCCTTGTGGGGTGTAGCGATTTTCTCGATCGCGAGTCTGATTCTTACATCAATAAACAGACCACTTTCTCTTCGTATGAGCGCACAGCACAATATCTTACGGGCGTTTACAGTCTGTTGCCCGAAGGACTTAACCGCTTCGGAAGCAATGCAATGTTGGGTGATGCGACTGATGATGCAGAGTTTGTGATTGAATCTTCCAACATACAAAAGTTCAATTTAGGAGCTTGGAACGCTATAGATAACCCCGATGATCAATGGAATCGTTTCTATGCCGGCATTCGAAAGGCTTGTGAATTCATTGAGAGTGCCGACCAAGTGAACTTGGATTCTTATCGTTTAGACCCTCAAAGTCAAATCGAATACAATAATCGTTTGAAGGATATTCGCATCTGGAAGGCTGAGGCTCGCTTCCTTCGGGCTTATTACCACTTTGAGTTGTTGAAGCGTTATGGCCCAATACCTGTTGTCACTTCAACGCTTGATCTCAATGGGGACTATAAAAACACGCCACGACCAACGATGAAAGACGTTGTCGACTTTATCACAAAGGAATGTGACGAGGCTGCAAACGATTTGGAATTAACGCCTTGGCGTAATGTGAACGATGCCTTAGGACATGCCACAAAAGGGGCAGCTTTGGCACTGAAGAGCCGCACTTTACTCTATGCCGCAAGCCCTCTTTATGTTGCGTTTGGCGACATAAATGAGGCTAATAAGCCTTCAGATGCAGCGTTATGGAAGGCAGCTGCCGACGCAGCGAAAGCCGTAATAGACCTCAATCAGTATCAGTTGGCTGATAATTATGGCGATCTTTTTAAGAACGATTTCAAAAATAAAGAGTATATTTTCGTACGTCGTTACACCGCAAACACTAACTTAGAGCGAAGCAATTTCCCTGTAAGTTTTGGTGGAGAAGGTGGCACTTGTCCTTCTCAAAACTTAGTCGATGACTATGAAATGCTTGATGGTACGCCCTTCGATTGGAACAGACCAGCTCGTGCTGCGCAGCCTTTTGTGAACCGAGATAAGCGATTAGAAGCGACCATCTTGATGAATATGGCTTCGTTTAAGAATAAAAAGGTCGAGACTTTCCCTGGTGGTGCCGACGCAAGTCCAGTTCCTAATGCCACTAAAACGGGTTACTATCTGCGCAAGTTCCTGAATGAAGACGTGAACATTCAAACCGGAGGAAGCAGCAGTGGCCATGTTGTTCCGTTGTTCCGCTTGGCAGAAATCTATCTGAACTATGCCGAAGCGCTCAATGAATACGACCCAACAAATCCCGATATTGCAGTATATCTCAATAAGATTCGCAATCGTGCATCGCTTCCTAATGTGCCTTCTGGACTCTCACAAGAGCAGATGCGCAAGGTGATTCAACACGAACGCCGCATTGAATTGGCTTTCGAGGAGCATCGTTTCTGGGATGTTCGCCGTTGGAAGATAGCCTCTTCTACGCTCGGTGCGCCAGTGAAAGGCATCCAAATTGCCCGTAAACCCACAGGCGGATTCACCTATCAACCCGTAGAAGTGGAGCAAAGAGTGTTTCAACCCAAGATGTATTGGTATCCAATACCACAGTCAGAACTACTCAAACTGACGCAATGGGAACAGAATAATGGTTGGAATTAAAATCAAACTGTCATGATAAAATTAAGGAATCTCATAGCAATGCTGTGCATCTTTGGTGCAACAGCCTGCACAGAAAACAACATATCATTCGACGAAGTGGTGAATGTGCCCGAGGGAATCTATCTCTCTGGCTCTTCATCCGAGTTCTCTGTGCCTATCGAAAAGGGTCGATTGACGACCTTAACGAGTGACAATATGCTGAGCATTCGTGCTTGGTTGAAGAAAGACGGCCGCTTCACCATCTCCTTTGTTGGTGAAGATGGTCAGCCCGTTGCCTACGGAAAGGGAGATGAAATCAAGCTCAATGACTCCGAAGCTAAGGCTTTTCAGCTTAAAGAGAAGGGCGAAGGATTCAGTGTTCCAGCTGAAGGCCTCTATCAACTCGTGCTCAATGTAGCGCAGAAAGAATTGACCATTCTCCCCATTTCGTTCACTATGCAGGGCGATGATGCGCTAACTGCCGACGGAAATAAGGCGGTTGCCCTCAGCAAAGTGACCTATGACAAGGTTACTCACATTGTAACTTGGAGCGTAGCTGACTCAACACAGCAGTTGTTCCCAGGCAAATATGTCTTCAAATTGAATGATGGCACAGCCTTGAAACTGCGTGATAGCGAGACCGAAAACTGCACTATCTCTAAGGTTTTCACAGGAACGGGCTCAATTCCACGTACCAATCAGCTTTCAGAACAATTCCAACCGCTCACCGATGCGTCTGATGTGAAGATGTTGTTCCCATTGAAAGGTCAGTTTAATGTACAGGTTCAATATAGTGTTTTGACAGGAAAATACACCGCGCGCATGGGCGGAAAGGGCGTCGAAGTGACTGGACTTGCCAACGAACTCTATATGGGTGGTTCGAACTTTGGAGCCTGGAATACGAATAAAGTTGTGAAGATGGCGCCCGTAGGTGCCGTTGGTAATGGCGAATTCTGGTATCTCAGCTATCTCCATGCAGGGCAAACCATTGAGTGGTCTACATCAAAAGATGGGGCAAACGCATTCTCTTCATTGAAGACAATGCAAGGCGTTACTGTGGATGGCAATGGAAAAGCCACTGTAAAAACATCGGGTTCATATCTCATTTACGTGAACTTAGACCGCAAGTCGATTTCATTTGAGACCCCAAAACTCTATGCAACAGGTGCTGCAATGGGTGAAACCGATAAACCATTTGTTGCGAATGGCAGCCGTGTTACCGTTGAAACAACAGCAACAGGAAACCTTAATCTCTTTGCAGGTTCAGAGCAAAATGCACGCGATTGGACTTCAATGAGACTCACTGTTCAGGATGGTAAGCTTGTCTTCCCTGGCACTTCACAAGACAATATCAAACCGCTGGTTGTGTCAAAAGGCACACCTGTGTCGCTCAATCTTGCGAATAATACCGTTGATTACGGCGGGTCTACTCCCGATAACCTTATGCCTGAGAGCGTAACGGCACTCTATATGACGGGTAAAGACTTTGGAAACTGGGACTGGGAATCACCGAAAGTGGTGTCTTTTGAGAATGGATATGCGGGCGATTCTCGCTGGTTCTATATTGCTTATCTACGCCAAGGAGAGAAGTTAGAGTTCTCAACAATCAAGGCTTTTGGCCGTGGTAACTTCGCAAAACTGCAGAAATATCAAGGTTATACGGTTGAAAACGACCGCGCTGTTGTTCCTTCTGACGGCATCTATCTTATCTATGTAGGCCTTGACACGCATGAGGTTGACATTCAACCGCTGTCACTTGGCGGCTATTGTGGTAGCGCAAGAGTAGACTTTACGACTGATCCGGGCGGAAAAACCATGAGTGCTACGATACCAGCGGATGGCAGAATGCGTATCTATCCGAATATACCTGCCTTCAATAGTGTACCGAAGTTTGGTGAGTGGAAACGCGAAGTATATGTTGATCCAACTTCAAAAGACTTCCTTTATCGTAAGAAAGGCAGTCCCGAACCTAACAAAGATTATTCTTGGAAGGCTGGAACGAAGATTACAATCAACTTTGTTACCAACAAGGCTACTATCGTAGAACCATAAAAGGACAATCAAAGGGTTTTGTAATCTCTATGAGTTTATGCGGTCATCTGCGTCATTTCACGCCGCAATCTCTATGATATTGCACGCTCATCTCTATGAGATTACAAAACCTTCTCTGTCACTATGTGTTTTGATGTTAGTTGATTTATTTGGCAAAATGATTTTTCTTTCATATCTTTGTCATAGCTGATAGATAAAGAAGCCTATCATTTTGTATTGCCAACCCACAATAACTGACTTATCAGATAATATAAAAAGGAGAGCTTATGAAAACATTTATTACATCAATCTGTGCCTTATGTATAGGCATAGGCAGTGCTACGGCGCAGTCTACTGGCTTCAATCATCCCGCACTTCCAGGTTGGAAGAGTCTTCAAGGCGATGAGTTTAATGGCTCATCTATCAATAAGAAGCTCTGGGGATTATATGGAGATGCCACTAAAAACTATTTCAATGATACCTATGGCAATAATGATAATCAGGGAATGGCACAGACTTATCGCGACCAAATGGTTACGGTGAAGGACGGAATTGCAACAATTCGTGCCACACGTGATGAGATATCAACGGGTATTTACAAACCAAAGTACCCGGATATGAATGTAGATTATTCCGTGATGGAACGTGAACCGCTCGCGCCAAGACACGAACATTCGATTGTTGGCTGGTGGTCGGGCTTCCTATCCAGTAGAGATGCCGACGGGGGGGGACACTATTATCCTCTTTATTCGCGTATAGAGATTAAGGCACGAATACCATACGAGTTTGGTGTTTGGCCCGCATTGTGGCTCCGTCACCGTTATGGTGGCGCGGGAACCTTTGAGATTGACCTGCAAGAATTCTTCGTTCATGACGATGATAGCGACCATATTGAAATACATGATAAGCGTGTTTATAATTTCAAGGGCAAGCATGTGTTGCATCAATCGCTGCATGCTTTAGACAAGACACGTCCTTATAAGGATGAGAAAACAGGCGAAGTGCGGTATAGAACAACCTCAAACATCAATGATTTTGGCGACCGTGTGCGCGAGATTAGTTTCGATCCAAGCAAAGATTTCCATGTTTATGGGGCGCAAATTGACCCATTGCCCGGTGATTCTGGTAGGAATATGGCCGTTAGTTTCTTGTTGGATGGAAGGGTAAGGTCGGTATATACGACAGACTATCATATGAATAAAGATAATACTGACTATAAGTTTAATAAACTGTTAGAAAGCCAATACATCAAAAACCGAATAGATTCAATCTGGGATGTGGCTATCAATGGGGGAATAGGTGGCAAGCCTGACGATAAGGGTGGAGGCATTTTATACCCTGAAAAGAACCCAAAGTATGGGGGAGATATGAACAAAGTACCACGCAATTACATGATGGATATCGACTGGCTCCGTGTATTTAAGCGCACGAATAAATTGTTGTGGATTGGTTCTTCGCCATTAACATGGAAGTGGGATATAAAGGATGTGGCTGAGAAAATCCCTGCAGAACGTTTCGCTGGCATTCAAGTGGGCGATCAGATTGTGGTAGATATCGACACACTTTATGCTGATACACCACAGGAAGTGAAGGCTTTGAAGCTCGATTTATGTGGTAACGATGGCAAGTCTCTTATCACTTTGAAGCCTGAAATCAATAAAAACGATGCCCAAGTGACCTTCGTTGTAGACAATAAAGGCCTTTGTGACGCCTTAAAGTCAAAGGGATGTACGGTCAAAGGAAAGAATATTCATTTGTTCTCTGTAAGCCTTTACTCAAAGGACAATACCAAATGGGCAGGCTTTAAGCAAATAAACTGGGGCGAAACTCTTATCCCTAAGGAGCAGTTTAGCGATGTAAAGGAAGGTCAGTACTTAGGAATCATCGTAAGAGATGCCGACCCTGGTGCGAAAGTTTTCTTGCGTTTGTTTGCTGAACCGACTGGAGGTTCACACGATAGACCCTCACTTTCCTCAGATGTTCAATATGGAAATATCATCAATCTTGAGGCAGGTCGCGATGAGAAAGCTTACACTTTGAAGCTTAATAAGACTGCCATTCAGGAGTTGAAAGCACATGGTCTCGCCGTAACGGGTAAGGGATATTATCTCCGTGGCGTGCGAATCATTGGAGAACCCAAGGAACTTGCTGGCATAAAAAAACTTGATTTACAACATAAAACAGAAGCCGCCGTCTACACTATTGACGGCATAAAGGTGGCTGATAGCTGGCAAAATGCGAAGCTTCCTAAGGGTATTTATATTGTAAATGGACAGAAGAAAGTAGTTAGATAAGGTAAGAAGATGGACTTCCTCCTTTGTTCCTATCGACTGTTTAGCCTTAGGAACAAGGAGGATTTCTGTTGTTTCTCCTTGTAAGTATAACCTAAATCCGAATCATTTTAAACGGAAAAACCTAATCACCTCAATCAAAAATGAATCCTAAACGTATTTCATTCTTTCGCTTTGCGATTTGTTTCTTCTTATTGTTACCTTCGTTTTTATGTGTAAAAAGCTATGCTTTTGAGCGTCATCTGTGGGATGAAGGCTGGCGTTTTGCCTTGCATAGTGACGACAACCCCCACGAAACAACCTTTGATGACCATGCTTGGCGCGTGTTAGACCTGCCACATGACTGGGCCATTGAAGGCGATTTTTATGCTTTAAACCCTTCAGGCGCTAATGGAGGAGCCCTCCCTGGTGGGATAGGTTGGTATAGAAAGCACCTCAATTTGAATGACAACGACGCGTCTTCACGCTATGTTCTCCACTTTGATGGAGCCTATATGAACACTTCTGTCTATGTAAATGGGCAGTTAGTAGGTATGCGTCCCTATGGGTTTATAAGCTTTAGTTGCGACATTACGCCTTATTTGAAGAAGCAAGGAGATAATGTTGTGGCGGTGAAAGTAGACAATTCGAAGCAACCTAACAGTCGATGGTACACGGGATGTGGCATCTATCGTCATGTCTATCTCATGAAATCGTCGGATATTCGCATAGAAGAGTGGGGCGTACAAGCCCTTACTGAGGTGAAGAAAGGAAAGGGAAAGGTGAGTCTTAATACGAAGATTGAGAATCCAAGTGGCCGTAGTCGGCGTGTGATAGTACATCAAACATTGTGGAACAAAGCTCATCAGATGGTGTCAAAAGCTTCAAAAGCTTGCCAGGTTGAGGCTAATGGCGCAACAATTAGCCAGCTATTGAATGTCAATAAGCCTCAGTTGTGGTCGTTAGAAAGCCCAAATCTCTATACCGTTACTACTGAAATAGAAGAGAATGGACGCATTTTAGACCGTGACACGATATCAATTGGACTGCGAAATGTTGCTTTCGACGTCAAGAAAGGCTTCTTCTTGAACGGCAAGAACATTAAAATCAACGGGGTATGTCTGCATGGTGACCTCGGATGTTTAGGCACTGCAATCAATGAAGACGCTCTTTATAGGCAGTTGTTGATGATGAAAGACATGGGTGTTAATGCCATAAGATGCTCTCATAACCCTCCCGCTCCCGAATTGTTGAACCTTTGTGACAGCATGGGATTACTCGTTATGGACGAAGCTTTCGATAGTTGGATGCAGGGAAAAACCACATATGACTATTCGATATATTTCAAAACATGGGCTGAACGCGACCTAAGAGACATGGTGTTACGTGATCGTAACCACCCTTCTATTATCCTTTGGAGCATCGGAAACGAAGTACTTGAACAATGGAATAAAACAAAGAGTGCCACCGTTGCATTGGAAGATGTGAACATTCTGCTGAATAACAGCCGCGATAAAACACTACTTTCCACAACCGACACACTCAATGCGAGTGCTAAACTCACACAATTCTTGGCATCAATTGTACGTCGTTATGACCCCACAAGGCTCATTTCAGCCGGATGTAATGAGGTTTCACCCAACAATAACCTATTCAAGAGCGGGGCATTAGACGTGATTGGTTTCAACTATCATCAGAAAAAGGTGGCTGATGTGCCTCAAAACTTCCCCGGAAAGCCTTTTATCATGACCGAAACGGTATCTGCTTTACACACTCGTGGCTATTATAGAATGCCGAGTGATTCGTTATATCGTTGGCCAACGCATAAGCGCCCATTCACTGAACCCTCATTTATGTGCTCGTCATATGATAATAGTTGCGCCTATTGGGGCTCTACTCACGAGCAAACTTGGGACATAGTGAAGCACACTCCCTATTGTTCGGGCCAGTTTATCTGGACTGGTTTCGACTATATTGGAGAGCCAACACCGTTTAATTTCCCTGCAAGAAGCAGCTATTTTGGTATCGTTGACTTAGCGGGTTTCCCCAAAGATGTGTATTATCTCTATCAAAGTGAGTGGACGAACAAGCCAGTTTTGCACGTGTTTCCACATTGGAACTGGATAGAAGGACAAGCAATTGACCTCTGGTGTTACTACAATCAAGCCGATGAAGTGGAGCTTTTCATCAACGGAAAGTCCCAAGGTGTGCGCAAGAAAAGCAACGAACATGAGTATCATGTGGCTTGGCATGTGACGTATGAACCAGGAGAAGTGTGTGTCGTTGCAAGGAAAAATGGAAAACAAGTGAATGAAAAGACAATCCGAACTGCTGGTGCTCCTCACCACATTCGATTGACTCCTAATCATAATGTTCTAAAAGCCAATGGCCGAAGTCTGTCGTTTGTGACCGTAGAAGTGGTTGATAAGGAGGGTAATCTCTGCCCATGGGCCGACCAAAATATCCAGTTTTCATTGACAGGTGAAGGCAAAATAGCGGGTGTAGACAATGGAAGTCCTTTCTCTTTAGAGCGCTTTCAGGCCAACTCTCGCCATGCTTTCTTCGGCAAATGTATGGTTGTTGTGCAGGCAGGTAAGGCACCTTCGGTAATCAAACTTACTGCAAAGGGTGTTGATTTGCAGCCACAAACGATTGAAATTAAATCTGAATAAATCACAAACGCTATGAATATGAAACGAATAATCGCAGCGGTAGTCTGCTTGATTGGCTTTTCTTTCGCTGGATTTGCACAAAAATCAAGTCCTCGTGTGCCTCGAAAACCTGTAAAAAACACATTGACTGATGCTGAAAAAGAGACGCGCTTCGTGCGTGATCTCATGAAGAAGATGACGTTAACTGAAAAGATTGGTCAGCTCTCTCAGTATGTTGGAGGCGAACTTTTGACGGGACCCAAGAGTGGGGCAGTGTCTGATTCGCTCTTTGTTAGAGGCATGGTAGGCTCTATTCTCAATGTTGGTGGCGTTGATAATCTAAGGAAACTGCAGCAAAAGAATATGGAATCGTCTCGTCTGAAGATACCAATCTTGTTTGCTTTTGACGTTATTCATGGGTATAAAACGATATTCCCCACGCCATTGGCAGAGTCATGTTCATGGGACTTGGCACTCATGTATGAGACTGCTAAGGCTGCAGCCATCGAGGCATCTGCCTCTGGTATCCACTGGACTTTTGCCCCAATGGTCGATGTTGCGCGTGATCCGAGGTGGGGAAGAATAGTAGAAGGTGCCGGAGAAGATACCTACTTGGGATGTAAAATCGCTGAAGCCAGAGTGCGAGGTTTCCAATGGAACCTTGGAAAACCTAACGCTTTGTTTGCTTGTGCCAAGCATTTCGTGGCGTATGGTGCCCCACAAGCCGGCCGCGATTATGCCCCAGTAGACCTCTCTTTGTCTACTTTGGCCGAGGTATATCTACCTCCTTTCAAGGCATGTATAGACGCTGGAGTGCACACTTTCATGTCGGCTTTCAATAGTATCAATGGAGTTCCTGCCACGTCTAACCGCTGGTTGTTAACGGATTTGTTGCGAAAGGAGTGGAAGTTCAAGGGATTTGTGGTGAGCGATTGGAATGCTGTGCAAGAACTTAAGGCGCATGGTGTGGCCGAAACTGACGAAGATGCTGCTATGGCGGCATTCAATGCAGGAGTAGATATGAATATGACTGACGGATTATATAACCGTTGTTTAGAGAAACTTGTACGCGAAAAGAACATTGATATGAATGAGATTGACACCTCAGTAGAGCGTATTCTGCGTGCAAAATATGCGTTGGGACTTTTCGAAGACCCTTATCGCTTCTTGGATAATCAGCGTGAAAGCCGCGAGGTTCGGTCTGCTTCAGCCATGGCTTTGGCTCGAAAGGTGGCAGCTTCATCAATGGTTTTGCTGAAAAACGCTAATGCTTTACTTCCTCTTTCCAAGCAAACCAAACGCATTGCGCTTGTAGGTCCGTTGGCAAATAACCGTGCCGAGGTGATGGGTTCATGGAAAGCACGAGGCGAAGATAAGGATGTGGTGACCGTGTTAGAGGGTATCAAGAATAAACTTGGAAGCGGAACGGAGGTCAACTACGTTCAAGGTTGCGACTTCTTAGACCCATCTACGAGTGAGTTTTCAGCTGCTCTTGAGGCTGCTAAGCAAAGCGATGTCGTCATAGCTGTAGTGGGTGAGAAGGCATTAATGAGCGGAGAGTCGCGTAGTAGGGCTGTACTGAGGTTGCCAGGAAAGCAAGAAGCCTTGCTCGATACCTTGCGAAAAGCAGGCAAACCGCTTGTGGTGGTGTTGATGAATGGGCGTCCTTTGTGCTTAGAATCAGTCGACAAACAAGCTGATGCCATGCTCGAAGCGTGGTTCCCAGGCACACAATGCGGTAACGCTGTTGCCGATGTACTCTTTGGAGACATTGTACCTGCCGCGAAGTTGACGGCATCTTTCCCGCTCACTGAAGGGCAAATACCCAACAATTACAATTATAAGCGCTCAGGAAGACCGGGAGATATGCCCTATAGTTCAACCGTTCGACACATTGATGTGCCTAATCGCAACCTCTATCCCTTTGGATATGGTCTCAGCTATACAACGTTCTCATATGGTGAAATGCAATGTCCAACGGCGTTTGATGACAAGGGTTTCCTGCCTGTTTCAGTCGATGTGACGAACACAGGCAATTATGATGGTGAAGAAATTGTGCAACTCTATGTCGCAGATAAGGTCGCTTCAATGGTTAGACCCGTAAAGGAATTGAAGGGATTTCAAAAGGTTTTCATCCCGAAAGGCCAGACAAAGCGAGTTGAATTCAAACTTAACGTCAGGGACTTAGGCTTTTGGAATAACCTCATGCAGTATGTTGTAGAGCCTGGCACATTTGAAATTATGGTGGGAACCAATAGTGAAGAGCTGCAAAAGAAAGAGGCAGTGTGGGATGATGGCAAAGTGTCTGAAGCCTCATCCGTCAAAGGACGCGTTGTTGTTCAACATTAAAGGTAGAATGAGGGGAGGCAGACAAAGCCCCACCCCCAGCCCCTCCCCGAAGAGGGAGGGGAGTAGTTAGCCATGAAAATGGAGGAGATTATTTTGGGGGTAGTTAGAGAAGGTGATGTTGTTGATATTTAGTGGTAAAATGGTTTGCGTCATTTCATCGCGCAATTTGCCGTGTTTTACCGCATGAAATGACGCAGTTTATCGCGTAAAATGACGCAAATTATATTATGCTTTTTATTATTCAACGCCGTAGGTGTTGCGTTTTTGATAGCCCAGGGTTGCCAAACGATAGTGC
>ERZ651108.14-NODE-14-length-89897-cov-14.465083_pt1 | contig 89897 bp, 108 predicted proteins | sample MGYA00512173_ERZ651108 | MGnify/ENA metagenome assembly ERZ651108 | reverse complement strand
GCCGTGAGGTAAATACGGATTCCAATCGGCACCTGCCGGCTCATCACCCGTCTCCAGCCAACGAACAGTGGCCGACAAAGCACAAAAGAAAGGATTTCCTTCACCTATATCGGCCAAGGTCCCTTCCTGTGCGGCAGCATGAATAAATTCGTCATGCGGCAATACACCGACTACTGACTGAGGCAATAAAACGGCCGCCATAGTTTCTACATTTAAATACCCCGGTCTGTTCCGATAGAAATTATTGAACAGCACGTGATTTGAAGTATGTTTTTTCTTATGACAATACTGCATGACCCGTGCAGCATCTCGTAAAGAGGTCCATGACGGCTCAACGACAAAAAGTATCTTTTCAGCTACAGCCGTGGCGCTCTTAAAAGCACCGTCTCGTCCGGGCGGGCAATCGATAAGTACATAATCATAGTTTTCGCTTAAGCGTGAAATGACGCGGACAAAATCTTTCGGGTCTGCCTTTTCCCACGTTTTTTTCTGACTGGCTGCCAAAAAATCACCGGCCAGACCTACGGGAACAAGAGCATCCGCGGCCTTACAACGTTTTTTCATAACATCGTAAACATCAAAAAACACTTCATCCTGTACGCCCAGAAGAAGATCCAGGTTGCGCATTCCCATATCGGCATCGACAGCCAATACGGTGTATCCGCGACGACGCAAAGCAATGGCCAGCGAAGCGGTTATCAAAGTCTTTCCGACTCCGCCTTTACCGGAAGCGACGGCTATGACATGAGACATGAATACTTCCTCCTTTTTATTGCGTACGGCCAGAAGCTTGTGTCGGCTCTGCCGTATCTTTATTTTGACTATCTGCCGTACCGATATGGAAGAACTCTTCCAACATGGCACGAACAATAGGTCCTGACGATGAGGCACCGAAGCCGCCCTGTTCCGTCAAAACGGCAATGACAATACGCGGATGGTCATAGGGTGCAAACGCAACAAACCAACCGTGATCACGACCGCTGAAGTTTTCGGCCGTACCGGTCTTGCCGGCTACCTGCACAGGAAACCCGGCAAATAAAGAACCGGCTGTACCGGACTCTTCCGCCACGTTCCTCATACCTTCTCGAATCAAATCCAGTGTAGACTTGGAGACTTCCAAGGTACCCGTTTGCTCAGGTGCAAAAATCTTGTAAGGCGTACCGTCAAGATTATCAATGCGGCTGACAATGAACGGCTTGTATTGAATGCCGCCGTTAGCAACTTCACTGACAATCATAGCCGCCTGCAAGGGCGTAACCAACTGGAACCCCTGGCCGATAGCGGAATTGAAAGTATCCCCCAAGTACCAATCCTGGTGGTAATTTTTTTCTTTATATTCTTCACTGGCAACGAGGCCCGCCGCTTCACCGCGCATGGCGATTCCCGTCTTTTGACCCATGCCGAACATTTTAGCGTATTCGGCAAGCTTATCGATGCCTACTCGACGTCCCAATTCGTAGAAATAGACATTATCCGACTTTGCTAAAGCCTCGGTGAAATTAATCCATCCTAAAGCTTCACCGCCGGCATTTCTCATGTCGACGAGCCAATGTCTACCGGAGTCGAAAATCATCTCATCCGGTGTGATTTTTTTCAGCTCCAAGGCAGCAGCCCCGGTAATCAACTTAAAAGTCGATCCGGGCGGATATTCACCGGCAATAACACGGTTTTCCATCGGATGATTGGGATTTCCGTTTATTTGCTTCCATTCCGATTCCGTAATTCCGCGCGTAAACCAGTTAGGGTTGTATGCCGGACGGCTGGCCATGGCCAAAACAGCCCCCGTATTGGGATCGACAGCTACAGCCGCAATACCGCTGACACCGATTCCCTGAGCGATTTGAGCATCCATAGCCTTTTCCAAAGCCGTCTGTAAGTTTAAATCCAAGGTCAAATGAATATTATGCCCTTGAACGGGGTTCTTTCTTTCCACTTCCATTACGGGACTGCCCGATGCATCGACTTCTACTTGGCGACTTCCGTCTTTACCGCGCAAAACGTCGTCATAGTATGACTCTAATCCGGCTCGACCGATTTGTGTCACATTGGACACCCCGTCTTCACCTTTGAGTCTCTCCATATCGTCTTCATCAATTTGTCCGACGTAGCCGAAAATCTGAGCCGCCATCATATCATACGGATAGTAGCGAATGGGCTGCACGTCTACGGAAATACCGGGCAATTCGTTACGCCGTTCTTCTACCTTCGTAACTACGTCCGGTGTCAAGTCCTGAGCCAAGACGGTAGGCACGTATGAGTTCTTGACCTTACCGGCCTTTTCCAAAATTTTATCTGCAGGCATGTTCAACAAACGGGACAGTTTATCTGCTTCTTCGTCAGTCATCTTGCCTTGAGTCGGTACATAGGTAACCATAAAACTCGGCCGCGATCCGACGAGAATTTGCCCGTTCCGATCATACATGACACCGCGCATAGCCGCTAAAGGAATAGCCCTCAAACGATTCCCTTCAGCCAATGAGTTATAGTAATCGCCCTGAAAAAGTTGCAACCATACAAGACGGGCTATTAAAACGAGAAAAACAATGACAACCGCACCGTATACATAGCGAAAAGGCCCGTCATTATTCTTTTTTTTAAGAAGTGCTTCCAGCATGAATACGGGTCCCCTTCTATCTGTTAAAACTCATAAATCCGAAAAATGCGTCTTCCCTATACATTTTTCGCACAATCCGGTCCGCAAAACGGGCTAAAATCCCGTGCGATACAAGCAAAGGAACACTATATTGTGCCAAGTAGGGAATGAAAGAAACGAATTGTCCCGACAGAGACAAAACGAGGTACGTAAACACCAGGTAGGCTTCCGTAATAAACAGTACCAACAGTACAAGTAAAATATACTGATCTTTTTCCAAGGACCGCCCCAAGTAACTGCTAAGTGCGGCAACCAATAAATACGGTAAAATATGGATACCGAAAAAGTTACCGATAACAACATCTTGTAAAAAGCCGCCCAAAAGAGCCACCCCCGTTCCCTTTCTCTGCCCGAAACGCAGGGAAACGATGATCACAAAGAGCAAAATCAGATTGGGCTGTACTATACCGTTAAAAACTCTCGGCAAAACAACGCTTTGCAAAATAAAGACGACAAGAGCCGTAATAATACAATATGTCTTTCTCATAGCGCCGCCGCTCCCTTGACCCCTTCCACCTTGTCACGCTGCGTTTGAGGGACGAGTTTAGGGGCTACACCCGGTTTATCGTAGCCGCCGTTACCGGTCGTACCGGTAATGACAAAGACTTCTTCCAGTTTAGAAAAATCGACGCCCGGCTGAATAACCGCATATTTTACAAAATCCGAATCATCGGAATGAACAGATACGATTTTACCTACGTACAACCCTTTAGGATAAATGGTACCGAAACCTGACGTGACGAGGTTATCTCCTTCCAGAATGTCCGCATCTTTGGCAATATTGACAAATTGGGGCTCTGTCGGCATATTTCCGTTACCTCGGACTACAGACGCAACTCGCGATTCGGCTCTTTGCACAATAGCACCTATACTCGTTCTCGGATCCGTTAAAAGCTGGACTCTTGCCGATGAGGGAAAAACATCGCTGATAAAACCTACAACGCCGTCAGGCGTGATAACAGCCATATTTTCTTTAATACCTTCGTTTTCACCGACACCGATAATCATCGTATTAGTCCAAGTACCGTAATCGCGAGAAATAACGGGGCCTGCTACGAGCTGCAAATTTTTATGAGCTTCACGGAAACCGAGAAGTTTACGTAATCTCGTATTTTCCGCCGTAATTTCATCATAATCCACCGTTTTTTCACGCAGGCCGGCATTTTCTTTTTCCAATTGTTCCCATTCAATACGATTTTTCATACTAATATCAATAATGCGGCTGATTGAAGAAATCCGATCGGCAATCCACGACACCCCTTCTTCCAAAGGGGTGACTACAGTCTGCAACGGTGACGTTACATAGGGAATGGAATTATGGCTGCGCCAAGCCCAACCGACAACCCCAATTATTAAAAATAAGGCGAAAGCGGCAATAACGCTTCTCTTACCGAAGGAAAACAATGTCAAAATCTCCTTTTATAAATGGTCTGAACACCTTGAATTAACGAATCAAATTTCTGCCTGTTTTTCAATGCCGTGTAAGCACCCTTAGCTACTGCCGTTTCCGGTTCAGCTGCCACCATGACGGGAACGCCTGTTTCCTGTGCAACCAACTGGTCAAGTCCCTTTAGCAAAGAGCCGCCGCCGGTGAGGACAATACCCTGCTCCATAATATCGGCTGCCAACTCGGGCGGCGTTTCCTTCAACGTACGACGAATCAATTCGATAATCTTAAGCAAAGGCCGCCCCATGACTTCATAAATCTCACTGGATTTTAAAGACACTTCCCGTTCCAACCCGTCATCCAAACCGCGGCCTGTAAAGTAAAAATGTCTGTCTTCTATGGGTAAAATAGCAGAACCGTTATAAATCTTCATTTCTTCTACCGTTGCATCGTCCGTAACGACAGCGTATTTCATTCGTAAATAATCACGCAATGTTTCATCCAGTTCGATACTGCCCGTATGAATCGCTTCGGATACGACAATACCGCCCAAAGAAAGGACCGCTACATTTGTCGTACCGCCGCCAATATCAACGACCATACTGCCTGTCGGCTCCAAGACGGGAAGCCCGGCACCGATAGCGGCAGCCGCTCCCGTTTCAATCAAACTCGTTTCCTTGGCTCCCGCTCTGTACAAAGCTTCCAGTACAGCTCTTTTTTCTACATCCGAAGCAATGGCCGGAACCCCGAGATTCACCCGTACACGCTGTACCGTGCGTACAGCTCGACTCAGGATGTAATTTAAAAGCGTACTGGTTACCGAATAGTCGGCAATAACTCCGTTTACGAGAGGTCTGTGAATTTTCACAACTTCCGGAGACTGAATCAGTAAGTTTTCCGCATTCCGTCCGACAGCCACTACCTTCTGGTTCCGCTCGTCCGTCGCAATAACGGACGGTTCGGAAAGAACAATGCCGCGGCCTTCCACGTATACTTGTGTCGTACAAGTACCCAAATCTATGCCTATATTTTTAGTTAAGGGCGAAAAAATAGACGCCATAATCGATTCCTTCCTACAATAATTACAGTCGTTATTTATTTTACCACAAAGAGGGCTGACCGTGAATACATTCAGCCGTTACAAGCGGCGATTTTCGGCGAAAAATGCGGTATCCCTCCCATAAGGCGATACCGCATTTTCACTTACCTTATTCCCTTTTCGAGTCCTTGTTTATCTTGTAAACAGAGGCATACATGACAGGCAGTACCAAAAGAGTCAGAATGGTAGCTACTAAAAGGCCGGACGCAATGGCCGTAGCCATAGGGCCCCAAAAAGCGCTCCTCATTAAAGGCACCATACCCAAGATGGCAGCTGCCGCCGTCAACATAATCGGCCGAAAACGCATAATCGCCGAATCTACGATAGCATCCCACGGTGACTCTCCGGCTGCCTCGTGTTTTTGAATCTGATCGATCAGAATGACCGAATTGCGGATAATCATACCGCCTAAGGCTAAAATCCCCAAATAAGCTACGAAACCCAGAGATTCATTAAATAAAAGCATCCCTATAGAAACGCCGATAATTCCCAGAGGAGCCGTTATCAATGTAAGAGCCGTTTTCTTAACATTGCGAAGCTGGAACATGAGAAGCGTCATAATGATAAAAATCATGACCGGTACGGGAGCCAATAAATATTTTAATGATTTTTCACTATTTTCCAAGGATCCGTCTTTTTCCAACTTATACCCGAAAGGCAACGACTCTCTAACCGCCGACGCTTCGTCATATGCCTGTTTTGTCGCATTATTAGCCGTTCCTGAAAGGGTATCGGCCTCAATGAGAATGGTCGGTTTCAAATTGCGACGCCAAATGGTTCCGTCTTCGGCACTGTACGAAAGCTTACCTATCTGTTCCAAAGGCACATATCCGTTAGGTGTAGGAATAACCACATCTTTTACTCTTGCCAAGTCACTGCGGCTGTTCGGATCGAGACGCAACTGAATACCGATTGTCTTATCTCCTGCATAGTATTCGGCAATAGTCGCCCCGCTCAACTCCGTATAAAGCGTTTTCGATACATCGGCACCGGAAATGCCCAAATATCGTAGTTTATTCTGATCCAAGTCGACTTTCACGATTTTACTCTTTTGTTCCCAATCAAGATGAACATCCGTTAAATTCGAATCTTGGCGTAATATATCGGCAACTTTTTGCGCATAAGCCTTGACCTTATCTATATTCTGCCCCGATAAGCGTAGCATAACGGGATAGTCCGACGGCGGTCCCGTTTGAATATACTTAATATTACTGCGCACATTCGGTTCATGATCGGCCAGTTCCTTTTTTACTCGCCCTGCCAACTCTTTCCGACTCTCAGTATCAGCGGCAACGACAACAAACTGTGCATAATTGCTTGCAGGCAACACAGGTTCTGTCGTTAAAACAAAACGCGGGGCTCCTTCCCCTACATAGAAGGAATAATCTTTTATCAGGCCGTCTTGCTTATCTAAAAAAGCGGCAAACTTCTTAGCTTCTTTCTCCGTCGCCGCTATAGACGATCCTTCGGGCAAGGTCATTTCGACTATAATTTCAGGACGCAATGACGGCGGAAAAAACTCTTGCGGTACTAAGGTCAGCAAGCCGCATGACAGGAGGAATACGGAAACTGTCCCCAAAAGAACCGTTTTTTTATGAGTAAGAAAGATTTGCAAAACATGTCTAAATGTACGGTAGAAGCGATTATCATACATGGAAGGCTTATCCGCTTCGCCGGCCTTATCCTTAACTTTAATCAAATAATACCCGAACAAAGGTGCCACCATGACGGATACAATCCACGAGATAACAAGAGACGCCGTAATCACCGGAAAGAGGGCCTTACAAAATTCCGCAGCCGCACCTTCGGAAAAGGCTACGGGAATAAATCCGGCACAAGTGACGAGAGTTCCCGTCAACATAGGCTTAGCTGTCTCTCTAAAAGCGGCACACGCCGCTTCCGTACGGGACTTACCCGCCTCCAGTTGGACACTCATCATTTCCACGGCAATGATCGCATCGTCAACCAATAAGCCGAGAGCGATGATCAAGGCTCCTAATGAAACTTTGTGTAAATCAATGCCGGCAATCTCCATAATGCAAAATACACCGGTAAGCACCAAGGGAATACAAAAGGCGACGACCATACCCGTACGCAAGCCCAAGCTGAGGAAGCTGACAATAAGGACAATAATAATCGCCTCTCTCAAAGTACCGACAAAATCACTGATAGAGTCTTTAACTACAGCCGGCTGATCCGATACTTGCTTAATTTCCAGACCTACCGGTAAGTCTTCGCCCACGGATTTTACAACCTTACTCAGATTTTCACCCAAGGTAAGAATATTGCCGCCGTCCTTCATGGAAACAGCCACACCTATAGCAGGCTTTCCGTCAAAGAACATTTTCGGGTCTGCCGGCTCCGTATACTTTCGCTCCACCTTGGCAATATCGCCGAGACGAAAAATCGCATTTCCGCCCTTAACAGGCAGGTTTCGAACGGCATCTATGTCGTCAAAGGTTCCTGTAAGGCGCAAATACACGTTATCCGTTTTTGTATCAATCATACCTGTCGGCGTCACCGCATTTTGCCCTTTAACCGCCTCGGCTATAGCCGTAGGAGAAATACCTAAGGATGCCAGTTTTGCATTTTCTATTTCTATGTAAACCTTTTCCGACTGTTCCCCGACAATTTCGGCCTTCCCCACATCGGGAACATTAAGCATTTCTCGGCGAAGCATTTCGGCTTTTTGTCGCAATTCTTCGTATGAATACCCGTCTCCCGTTACAGCATATACGGAACCGTATACATCGTCGAAATGGTCGTTATAATACGGTCCGTATACGCCTTCAGGTAAGGTACGTTTCGTATCGTCAGCCAAGTTACGTACTTCCTGCCAAACAGACCGGATCTGAGCCGAATCTATTTTATCGTCCAAATTAACGAATATAACGGCACGCCCCGGTTTAGAATAGCTTCGAATATAGTCAAGATGCGGAGTGTCTTGAAGCTTTTTCTCCAATTTATCTGTAACCTGTTCTTCCATTTGTTGAGCTGTCGCTCCCGGCCAGGCAACGGTTACAACCATCTTTCGCACCGTATAAGCCGGATCTTCCATATGCCCCAACTTCATGTATGAAAAAATACCTGCCAACGCGATGACGACAATAAAGTACCAAACCAATGTCTTATTTTTCAGAGACAGTTCCGTCAGGTTACGCATTATTCGTCACCTTCCGTTCGCACAATCTGGCCGTTCGACAAAAGCTGAACACCGGCCGTAACAACCGTATCTCCGTTTTTAAGCCCCTTAACCACCACGCGGTTATCATCAAAGGTTTCAATACTTACGTTTTGCAGAGAAACAGTATGGTCCTTACCGACAACCCACACTTGAGGCGTATTTCCTGTCTGATAGATAGCCGATAGCGGTAAGATACAATCCGTACCGCTACCGACGGATTTACTGTCCGTAACGGTGGCGGTCATCCCCAACTGTACCCCCGGCACGTCTGACGGCAAGGTTACGATAACCTTATACGTACGCGTAGTCGGATCGGCTACAGCAGCTACTTCCCTTACGGCGGCCGTAACGTTCATCTTACCGAGGGCCCAGAAAGATACACTGACGTTCTTACCTACGGAAAAATCTTGAATTCTGTTTTCCGGTACATTAAAGGAAACCTCCATATCGCCGCCTTTTACCAAGGTCAGAACAGTCTGTCCGGCAGCTACAACCTGCCCCGGTTCGGCCGATACGGCAGCAATAACTCCATCCGCATCAGCCGTAAGGCTCGTATAAGAAAGGCTGTTTTCCGATGTAGCTGCAGCCGCTGCCGCCTGATTGTACTGAGCCGCCGCCTGATCATAGGCGTTACGATACTGGTCAAGTGTAGCCGCACTGACCGCATCCTGCGCGTATAAAGATTCATATCGTTCCAAATTGACCCGTGCCAAATCCAATTGTGATTGTGCAGCACTCAATGCTGCTTGAGAACGGTTTACTCCTTGCTGTGCATCTTGAGGATTGACAGTCATCAATACGTCTCCCGCATGGACGACAGAACCTAACTGAACATTTTTAGTCGTTATGCGTCCGCCGATTTGAAAGGCCATATGACTCTCATAGCGACCCTTGACCGTCCCCGTATATTGAGCCCCGTCTTGTGCCTGCCCATCTCCTACAACTACGGTTTTCACCAATCGAGGCTTTTGTGCCTCTTCCTTATGCCCGCAACCTGAAGCAAAAGTTACTGCTAAAATGACTGCTACTAACAGAACATAATATTTTCCCCTGCGTTTCATATATACCTCCGTCATACGTTCTCGCCACAGTTCGCTTACAACTTCAATCCGTACGTCCGCACAGCATTATTATAGAACACATCGTCCCAAGCACTTCTGGGAATGATGACTTTAACGAAATTAACATAGTCCAGTAAATTGGCTAAAGGCCAATCGGTACCGAACATAAATCGTTCATAACAACCGATGTAAGAAAAAAGATCATAAAGACGACGTATATACCCGTATTTTTCGTATAAGAACCTATCAAAGTCAGGTATTCTGCCTTCCAATAAACCTGATAAATCGGCTGAGACATTCGGATTTTTTTCCATTACGGCAATGGCATCGGCAAGAAACGGATTGCCGATATGACACATGACAAATCGAACCTTATTATACTTAACGGCCGCTTCGTCAAGGGTGAACGGATGGCTGTATTTCAAGAGTCCCCGTTCCGTCGCCGTCAGACCCGTATGAATAGCCACCGGTTTATCATATTTTACAGCCAAGTCGTAAAAGGGCCGAAGTCGATCTTCATAAACATAAAAATGATTATATCCGGGATATAATTTAATACCCACACATTCGGGACGTTTTAAATTTTCTTCTACTAAAGCGGCTTGCTCTTCTATGGATCGGTTATCCGTATCAAATCGATCCAGACCGATGCAATAACTCATAAATTCGGGATAGTGGTGATCTTTCGAGTCAAGAGACACGTTTGACATAACAATGCCGTGTACAATTCCCGTATTTGCATAAGATCTGCGCAAATTGTCCGCCGTATTTTCATGGCCTGCCGCGACAGCCAATTCGTCAAACCCCGGAAACGAGGCGAAGTGAAAATGTGCGTCAATGATTTTCATAAAACTTAACCTTCTCTCTGCCGTTTTTACAGCATTTATGCGAATACTGAAGATAGTTTTCAAGTATCTCTATTGTACCATACATTTAAAGCCCGGAATGTACGTATCCATTCTCCGCTTTACCTATTTTTTCATATACTGTGCCAAGATGGTGCCTTCGAGTGTCTTCAACGTAAATTCGACTTCATTCCAAAGTATATAAGATCGCTCGCTGCCTCCCTTGGGAATGGATACGGACCCGGGATTCATATATATAAGATCGCCATGTCGTTCGCACCGAGGGATATGCGTATGCCCATGCAAAAAAATAAAATCTTCAGTCAATGGCGGTATATGATTTTCATTATACAGATGCCCGTGAGTCGCAAAAACTTTAACAGTTCCTTCAACAAAAACGGCATAGTCCGCCATGACGGGAAATTCCAAAACCTGCTGATCCACCTCGGCCTCACAGTTGCCGCGAACGGCAAAAATCATATTCTTCTTTTTATTCAATAAGGTGGCCGTTTCCTTCGGATCATAACCTGTCGGTAAGTCATTACGCGGTCCGTGATAAAGTAAATCTCCCAGAAGTAACAACCGGTCAGCCTCTTCTCTTTCTACAGACTCCAAGAGTCTTTTGGTATATAAAGCGGACCCGTGAAGATCCGAAGCGATTACGTATTTCATGCCTTACACCTTCTTATTTCTCAACAAACAGCCGTCTACTGAAATAGAAATAACATCCTGTCGTAAACAGGCAAGCCGCCACCCAGCAAACAGGGCTGGCAGCACACAAGCCGGGATAGCCCCACTTATCCGCCAAAAGCAAAGCGGAACCGCTACGAATGACGAGTTCTAAAATACTGCTCAATAAGGGAACAATAGCAATTCCCATTCCTTGCAGTGCATTACGATACACAAAAAGCTGTCCCAGGAAAAAGTAAAACGGTACGGTAAACAACAAATACAAGGCCGCTTGATCAAGGAGGAACTGATCCGGATCGGTCGTAAAACCGGAAATAATTTCAATGCCGAAAAAGTACATTAAAGCAACGGCGCACACACACAGCCCGAATGACAGCAGCGAACATTGCCGCACGCCCTTACGAATACGGTCGAACTTGCGAGCACCGTAATTCTGAGCCGTATAAACGGCCATGGCTATACCGAAAGATATCATAGGTTGCATAGCCACTTGTTCAATACGCGTAGCCGAAATAAAAGCGGCTATCGTTTCAGCTTCAAAAGTATTGCATACGGCCTGAACGACAATAATCCCCAACGTAATAATAGAGAATTGTAGTGCCATGGGCATACCCACCTTCAAGTGTTCTTTGGCAAAGGCCGAATCAAAGCGCCAGTCTTCTCGTGAAAGTCGTAAAAAGGGAAACTTAATGCGCATGTAAAAGAGACATAAAAAAGCGGCAATTCCCTGCGACACGACAAGAGCTATCGCCGAACCCGGAACTCCCCAATCAAAGGCAACGATGAATAAAATAGCCAAGCCTACATTTAACAAGGTCGATAAAATAAGAAAGTACAAAGGCGTACGGCTGTCACCCAAGGCCCGACAAATACAAGACAAAAGATTATACATCATCGTGGCTGCCAGACCGTAGGAAACGATAATGACATAATGATAGGCGTCATCATACAGTTCGGCGGAAATATTCATAAGCTGTAGAATTTTCGGCATGAGAAGCCCCGAAGCAATCATGAGAATAAGCGTAATAACAGCCGACAGCATGGCCGCCGTCGCCGCTGAATGGCGCACGCCCGCTTCATCACCTGCACCGAATCGTTGGGCAGTAACAACCGTAAATCCCGATGCCAACCCTATTGTCAAGGCTAACAGTCCCATAAACAACGGTGCCGTCGCCCCCACGGCGGCTAAGGCATGTACGCCTATAAATCGGCCGACAATGATAATATCGGCGATATTATAAAACTGTTGAAACAAGTTACCTATGAGTAAGGGTATCGTAAAGGCTACGATAAGCTTCATAGGGCTGCCTTCCGTCATATTACGAACCATAGCTCCTCCTGTCAAAATCTTTTAATCTCACTTTAACGAAATTTTAAATAAAATCCAATCATTGTATTACATCATAAAAAAGGGTGATTCATATGACAACTTACAGAACACAAGAAAGGGTTATGCACAATGAAAAAATGTATTTTTTTACTTTCTGTATTTCTCACAGACAACCTTTATTCGGAAAAGTTGTCACCGGCCTGGGCGGCCCTTATTGGCAACCGACCCGTCTCGGCGAAAAAGCGGCGGCACTCATGGAAGAAATTAAAGAAAAGCATGCGGACATAAACCTGGCGGAGTATGTTATTATGCCCAATCATATACACTTGGTCATCACTCTTAAAGGCGGCAAAAAAGCGGATATTACCCGTTTCATAACCTATTGCCGAAGCCTTCTGGAACGCCGTTTATCTACCGGTTTGACTATTTCGGCTCACGACTCTTTAGTCGAAGAATTGCGTACAGACTTGGCCTTTCGTACAGCCTGTTTAAACTTAAAGGTTCATTACGCCTACTGGCCTTATGACCGCCTGTACGTAGCCGAATCATCTGCACCTTACGGTCACAATCAGGAAAAAGTTAAAGCTGACAAGGACTTCAATTCCCGCTCGGAACATTGGACAGTATAAGAATATAAAAATTCTTCCAAATACTGCAAAGCTCCGGCCGTTAAACGCAAGGGCTCATCTCGCCATGTATAAGTACATACGGACTTCCATTGGTTGAGCAAAGACGGACTCAATCGTTCCGGTAACAAGCCGTCTTCTTTTTTATCGGATAGAAAAAACCGGCGTAGTCCGTTAGCAAGTCTTCCCTTCCTATATACGAAAAGCCGGTCGATATCGGGAAAGAATCCGGCAGAGGCAATTAACTGCCAACCGGCAATAATAGTCGCCGTTCGTACGTCTTTATAATCGATGGTCTCTGCATACGCTTTCAGCAACTGATATACCTCTTCATCCCGCTCTCCCTCCGGAAATAGGGAGGTAACGATTTCCGCCAAAATTTGTGTATATGCATAGGTGTTCCAATCCAGGTTCATCAATGCTTTCGCATTACGACATTCATATTCTCCCATGGTATACGTATTATCTTTACGGCGCGCTTCAAATGCAATCCGCGCAAATTGAAAAAAAGGATTGCCGTTTTTTCTTTTGCGGCCCCCGCCACTTGCAAATACACGTACCCGACCGGCTTGTAGCGTAAATACGGTAATCAATCTCGTTCCTGACGGATGTTTCTGCACATTGAGAATAATACCGTCAAAGGATTCGGCGAGCCCGTACTCAGTCGGATTCATGTTCATTCTCCGTTTCTTCCGTCGACGCTTCTTGAGGGATCGGTACGGCTCGGAGTCGAACAATTCTGAAGCCTTGTACCTCTAAAACAGTGAAGGCATAATTACCTATGGTTACCTCATCCTTAACCTCCGGCGTATGACCCAATAAGTCAAATACATACCCGCCTATTGTATCTACATCCCGATCTTCTTCAACGGGAATATGAAGTAATTCTTCCACATTGTCAAGGAGGACCGTTCCCGCAAATTCATAGGCTCCGTCAGCTAAGGGCTGAATTTCTTCTTTCTCTGCCGTATGTTCATTACGAATCGTACCGACCAGCTCTTCCATAATATCTTCCAAGCTAACCAAACCGACCGTACTGCCGTACTCGTCGACAACAATAGCCAAATACGTACGTCGTGCCCTCATGAGTTGCAGTAACTTACTTACAGGCATGATTTCAGGAATCTTCAAAATAGGCCGATTGATGAGCCTCAAGTTGTTGCGACGATTAATACGCAAATCCAAGACATCCTTAATATGAACCAAGCCCAGAACATGGTCTTTGTCTTCTTCACATAAAGGATACCGCGTATGTCGCGAATGATTGATAGTCGTCAGATTCTCCGTCATACTTTCTTCGGCATACAGACAAATAATATCCTGACGGGGAATCATAATTTCTTTGGCCAATAAATCGGAGAAATCGAAAACATTGTCAATTAACTCGCTTTCAAGCTTATCAATTTTTCCTTCCTTATGACTGGCCGTAATAAGCATGCGAATTTCATCTTCCGTATGAGCCATATCTATTTCATTGGTCACGTCAAGAGAGCGACCGCTCAAAACCCGCTGTCCCAGTTTCATGCCTATAGTCAGAAACGGATAGAAAATCCGGCTCAGTCCGTAAATGATCGGCCCCGCAAAAAGGAGAGACTTCTCAGGAACCTGCATTCCGATGGATTTCGGTACCAGCTCACCCAAAACCCAAAAAAGAACGGTATACACAAGGGCGATAAATAGGCAAATAACATAAGCTCCGGGAAAGGGAACGATAACTTCCGCACTCATGTACATCCACGTAAGTAAATACAATAGAACAACTCCTGCCGTAAAGGCCGAAAGCGATACGCCCACCTGAGCCATACTGAGAAAAATACCCGTATTATCATAACAGGGCAAGACTTTTTTCAGTTGTTCTTCACCGTCACGTACCACTTCTTCAAGGGTTTCCTTGCGCAGTTGCACGAAAGCAAATTTACCGACTACAAAAAAAGCATGTACGGCCAAGGCGAGTAAAAAAATTATACAACAAGTTGCCAAGACACCGATTTGGTCTTCCGTCATCATTCTTCTCCTTATTCGTCCTTATATCCGAATTCATTCAAAGCCGCTGCCTTATTACGCCAGTCGGGCTTTACTTTTACCCATATATCTAAGAAAACATTCGAACCCAAAAGCTGTTCTATTTCCGTCCGTGCATAGCGGCCGATTTCTTTCAGTACGGCACCGTTTTTGCCGATAACAATTCGCTTCTGAGATTCCCTTTCTACATAAACGGTAACGCGTATATACACTTTATCGTTATCCCGTTTAGCCATTTCTTCCGTAAAGACGGCGACAGCATGAGGAACTTCTTCACGGGTAGCACGCAAAAGTTTTTCCCGAACAATTTCAGAAACTAATAGCCGTTCGGGCTGGTCGGTAATCATATCATCGGGAAAATATTTGGGGCCCGGCTGCAAGATCTTCTTTAACTCGTCCGTTACTATATCCACATTATCACCGTTTAAGGCCGATACGGGAATGATACCTGCAAAATCATAGAGTTGCGAATAATCCGCAATAACTGCCGGAATTTTTTTCTTATCCACCTTATCCGTTTTATTAATAACTAAAAAGACGGGTACCCCTGCGTCTTTAACCTTATTCAAAACAAACATATCCCCGGGACCGCGTTTTTCATCGGCGGCTACAAGAAATACGACCGCATCAATATCGTGCAAGGCACTGAAAGCCGCATCATCCATAAAGCGTCCCAACTTGTGCTTTGGCTTATGAATCCCCGGCGTATCGAGGAAAATGATTTGGCATTCATCATCCGTATGAATGCAAAGAATTTTATTGCGTGTCGTCTGAGCCTTATCGGATACGATAGTTACCTTCTGTCGAATAATACGGTTAATCAACGTCGATTTACCCACATTCGGACGGCCTACAACGGCAACGAAGCCCGATTTAAATTGGTCTTTCATCTTCATCCTCCTATAGTGAAAAAGGCTGAGGAAACAACTCCGTTGCCTTCACAACTCTGTATCGTCCGTCTTTGGCCGTTAAAATAATACGTTCCGCTGAAAACTCTGCCAAGACCTGACGGCAAGCACCGCAAGGCAACGTATAGTCCTCATCGGCTACAACGGCTACACTGTAAATCTTGCGGCAACCTGCCGCGACGGCGGCAAAAACGGCATTCCGTTCAGCGCAGGATGTCAGCCCGTATGAGCCGTTTTCCACATTACATCCCGTATATACCTTTCCGTCATCGCCATCTACAGCCGCACCTACGGAAAAATGCGAGTACGGAGCATAGGCCTTTTCTTTTGCCTGCCGCGCCGCACTAACAAGGGCTTCATCTGTAGGCCTCATTACAATTCTTCTCCTTCTCTGACAAAGCCGAGGCGATGTAATACGAATTCTTCCTCTTTTCTCATTTCCGCCTTATCTTCGTCCGTCATATGATCATATCCCAAGATATGCAACATACCGTGAACAGTAAGATAGGCCAGTTCCCTTTCAAATGAATGTCCGTATTCTTCCGACTGTTCCCGCGTCTTATCGAGAGAAATAACAATATCGCCGAGAAGCTTAGTGTCCGGTCCGTCGTAGCCTTCTTCTTCACCTTCATTTAAAGCAAAAGACAAAACATCGGTAGGACGATCTATGTTTCTGTATGTCTTATTGAGCTCATGAATATATGCATTATCACAAAGTACGACACTTAGCTCCACGTCTTCATCCAACCCGTAAATATATGCGCCTTCTTGACAAACCGACTCGATAATATTTTCATATTCTTTTTTTTCCGTCGCCTTGTTTTCATAAGTAATGCGAACCTTCATGCATTATGCCTCCTGTCCTTTATAATACGCTTCATAAGCCCTGATAATACGTCCTACCATATCATGACGCACTACATCAATATCAGAAAAACGCATCACCCCTACCCCGGGTACGGCTTCCAAAATACGTACGGCTTCAATCAATCCGGACGGAACGTTCCCGGGCAGGTCTATTTGACTTGTATCACCGTTAATAACCATACGCGAATGATTCCCCATACGCGTTAAGAACATTTTCATCTGCTCTCTCGTCGTGTTTTGAGCTTCATCTAAAATAACAAACGATTCTTCCAGAGTCCGGCCGCGCATGTACGCTAAAGGGGCTACTTCTATAATATTTCGAGCCAGCATTTTCTGCACCGTATCAAGACCGAACATGTCGGACAAAGCGTCGTACAGAGGTCGTAAATACGGGTCGACTTTTTCTTGCAAATCGCCGGGTAAGAACCCTAGTTTTTCACCTGCTTCTACGGCAGGTCGAGTCAATATAATACGTTCCACTTCACGATTTTTCAAGTAATACGACGCCAAGGCAACAGCTAAATAGGTTTTTCCCGTGCCGGCCGGCCCGATACCGAAGGTAACGGCATGCCTACGAATCATATCAACATATGCCTTTTGTCCCAACGTCTTCGGTTTGACGGGACGCCCCTTATCGGAAAGTGCAATCGTATCCTCGTGCATCATTTCTACAAGATCGCTTTTTCCGTCGCGCACCAGCTTCGTAATATAGCGCACCTGTTGTGTCGTCGCATACACCTTGTCCCTATCGAGAGCGCGTAAGTGCAAGAGCATGCTTTCCAAGATGTTTGCCTCTTCTTCAGGTCCCTTTATAAATAAGTCCTGACCCCGCGACGATAAAGCCAAGGCCGGAAACTCTTGACGCATAGTTTGCAACAATTCGTCATGCATCCCGATCAAATGTCTGGCTTCGGAAGGGTCGGAAAAATTAAATATTTTTTCTGCCAACATAATCTCCTTATTTACCGAAATGGCGGACTGCTTTACCGCCCAAATAATCACATTTACGACCTTGGAAGGTCTGTCTTGTCGCCATTTCCGATTCAATCATATCGCGAATTCGCCACCACCCCATGCTCCAGTTCGAAAAGTCGGTCGCTTCTTCGGGAGCTCTGCCGATGATGCGTTGAAATACTAAATCACTGCGCGAGTACTCCAGAAACGAAATAACTCTGTTTACATACTCTTCTACTGTAATCAAACTGATTTCGCCGTTCTTGTACCACTGTGCCATACGCGTATTTTTAATGATATACAGAGCATGCAGCTTTACTTCATGAGTCGGCAAAGCTGAAATAATCTTTGCCGTTTCAACAGTATCGACCTCGTCGTCACCGGGAAGACCGATAATAACATGAGTACAATTGCGAAAATCATAGTCTTTCAGCATCATGAGGGCATCGATATATTCGGCTACGCCGTGTCCCCTGTTAATCTGTTTCAACGTTTTATAATTGACGGTCTGAAGTCCTAATTCCACGGTAATATCGACACCGTACCTTTGCCGAACGTCATCCATAATGTTCAGGTACGTCCGGTTCAGACAATCCGGTCTGGTCGCTACGGCAAGGCCCACAACATCGGGTAAGCAGGCCGCTTCCAAATACTCACGGAACAAATCGACCGGCACATACGTATTGGTGAAATTCTGAAAATAAGCGATAAACTTTTCGGCTTTATACTTAGGGCCTATGTGTTCCTTATTAGCCTTCAGTTGCTCCTCGATGGTGACGGAAGCAGGCAGGTTTTCATATCCCGCCCCTATGGCTCCGCAGAAAGCGCATCCGCCCGTACCTAACCGTCCGTCCCGATTGGGACAGGTATCGGGAATGCTGACCGGCAACTTATATACTTTCTCGCCGTACCGTTCCTTTAAATACGACGAATACATTCTGTAAGGTGTTTCCATAATTCTCCTCTAAGGCTTATTTATAATATGCCTTGAAACTCCTTTTTTCTCTTGTCTGGCAATAACCCGTACAGCTCCGTCAAAGGGCTTTCCCGTTATCACTTGTGCTGCTTCGGGTGACAAGGGCCATAGCTGATATCTTCGCTTTATGTCACGCATGTTCGTAAATCGATAATCATCGTAATAGGTCTTCATCAAAGGCTCGTTCCTAAACACCCCATCCCATTCGTTGCGATGACAGGCTTTTTGGGAAAATCCCGGTTGCAGACGAAAGGCAAAGGAAATTCGCACATTGAAATCGAGCAGTTCAACAGCCGTTTCCTTACCTCTCTCCCCGATTTTTTTCGAATCACGAACAAATTCATACAACAAGTCAATGAGCGTACGATCCGACAATAAGCCTTCATCACCGTGAACCTTGTCAATAAAGAGCGTCACCTCATCGTAAAAAACAAAGGGGCTCTCGTAAAACGGCACGACATAGTTGAGAAAATCCGTAAATTTATTACTGTTATAAACGCGTTCGAATACATCCTCAAACCGTTTCATTCGTCGCACTTGACCAAAAGACAACCAAGCGGTTTCTAATACCTCATACGGACCGTCCGGATCAAATCGGTAATCTTTTGCAAAGCGATTCCGTATACCCGACCCCTTAAGAAGCTTCAAAAAGCCTATTTGCAGCACATGCGGTTTCAGAGCATAAATTTCATTGAAAGACTGCTGCAAATGCTCCATCGTTTCATAAGGCAACCCGACAATCAGATCTAAATGAAGATGCACCGATTGATAATCACGCAAGGTCTTCATAACTTTCTCAATACGAGGCCAATCGTTGACCCGACGCACGGCATCCAGGGTTCGCTCATAAGTGGACTGAATTCCCATCTCCATTTGTATGCGCCCCGGTGGAGCCGCTTTTAAAATTTCCAAATCCTCATCGGTCAACAATCCCGGTTCGATTTCCAGGTGAAAGTTAATATCTTCCGGTACGGATACAAAAAAGCGCAACAATGTCCGATAGTGCTCAGGATTACAGTTAAAGGTCCGATCCACAAACTTTACTTGCTTAACTCCGGCAGCAATAAAGCGCTTTAACTCACTTATGACGGTACGGGTATTGCGAAATCGCACACTTTGACTCATACCTGATAAGCAATACTGACATTGAAAGGGACATCCTCTGGAGCTTTCGTAATAAATTATTTTATGCGAAAGTTTCGAAAAGTCTTCTCCTTCGTAAGGAAAAGGCAAGGTATTTAAATCGGCTACCTCACAAAGTTGTTTTGACCCTTCAAGGGTATTCCCGTTCCTAAAAAGAACCCCTGTCAGTTGGGGTCTTTCAATTCCTTGTTCCCACGACTGAATTAACTGAGGTAAAACTTCTTCACCTTCACCTTGCACTATACAATCAATATAATCGTGTTCCTTCAATACCTCCTCGGCCGTATACGACACTTCCGGGCCGCCGAGAAAAATTTTGCAAGACGGAAGGACCTCATGTATGAGTCGAGCCGTTTTTAAGGTCATTTCAATATTCCAAACATAACAAGAAAGCCCTACCGCATCGGCACGGTGAGCATAAATGCGTCCTACAATATCATATAAATTGTGATTTATGGTATATTCCGCCGTTTCCGTATTCGTCAGTCCCCGTTCTTTACAGGACAGTTGCAAATATCGCAAGGCCAATGACGATTGCACGAATTTTGCATTTAAGGCGGCTAATAACACTTTCATGTAACAGGTAATCCTCCCGTCGCTACTGAAAACGTGAGCACTTATCTTTATTATTATACTGCAAATCATACCTTTACGGAATGAAAAAGAGGCAGAATTTCCGCCTCTTTAATGCTAAGGTTATTTGTTTTTACGCCGATATATGACGACACCTGCAAGGCAAATAAGAACGACCACGGCTAATCGCCCCGGATGTTCGGTAATATAAACCAAATCATGCCCCAGCCAAACCTCAATAGCTACAGCCGGAAGTTTTCCCAGGAAAGTGGCTCCCAAATGATCCGAAAAGGAAATGCGCCCTGAGGCGATAAGTGCCGTTAACAATACATTGGGTGTATACGGCAAAGCTCTGGCAATAAAAACATTGCGAAATGTACTGTACCCGTCAATACGACTCAGTTTATCGCTCTTGGCAATAATACGCTCAGCCGTACTGCGAAAGACGGTACGCATGACAATAAAGCCTGCCGTACAGCCGAGAAATTCGCCAATCCACGAGACGATAATACCCGGAATAAGACCGAAAACAAGACCATTGACAATGAGAAGCGGCAACGACGGAAGCCCCGTCATATTCGTCAACAAAATCATGAGTATACTGATGGCCATGGAAAGGTATCCGTACGAAAGGATATATGCCTGCAACCCCGGCACATTCCCGTCCATAGCCAAGGTAATCAAGGTACTGTAAAAGCCGGGCAGGGCCAAGTGTATACTGCCGAGGATTAGGGCTATAATCAGACAGGCACCGATTTGCATCTGCCGTTCCGTTATGCCGTTATATTGCTTCATACTTACTCCTTAAATACTTATAGTAATATCGTCTATTATACTTCCCCTCTCATTTCTTGTCGATACACAGAAAGACCCGCATCTTATCGATGCGGGTCTTATAAAGTTTATTAAATCTTTCCTACTAAGTCGAATCCCGGTTTTAAGGTCTTGCTGCCCGGTTTCCATTTTGCCGGGCACACTTCGTCACCGTGAAGGTGAACAAACTGTGCAGCCTGTACTTTACGCAACAATTCATCTGCATTTCTGCCGATATTGCCGGCACTTACTTCATATAAAACGACCTTGCCTTCCGGATTAATGACGAAGGTTCCCCGTTCTGCAAGTCCCGCATCTTCGATATATACGTCCAGATCTTTGGCCAAAATACCCGTCGGGTCACCGATCATGGGAAATTCCACCTTACCGACCGTAGCTGACGATTCATGCCATGCTTTATGGACAAAGTGTGTATCGCAGGAAACGGAGTAAATTTCACAATTTATCTTGCGAAAATCTTCATACTTATCCTGTAAATCGCCTAATTCCGTAGGGCACACAAATGTAAAATCGGCAGGGTAGAAGAAGAAAACGCTCCACTTCCCTTCCAAAGCATGAGAAGTAATTTCTTTAAAAGCACCCTTTTGATAAGCCTGTAATGAAAAATCGGTTACTTTCTTTCCGTTAAGGGACATAGTCTTTACCTCCTTTAATTGATATTAATTATCATAATTTGAGTATAAAGGATGTTTTTGACAATGTCAATAATAATTCTTATTTAGCAAGACTTGTTAAAATTTGCAACTCCGTAAGGCTATCTGCCTTGTCCTTAATACGTCCGCCTTTATCAATAATGATCCATACCGGCGGTGATTTAATAATAAGCTCCCGCCATGAACGTATATCTGTATGATATGACAGGAAATCATACTTCTTAAAGTCTATGTATGCATAACCGTCATCCGCTGTTCCGTCTGTCATAACAGCGCAAGTATAAACAGAATCACCGGTCTTTTTTTTCACAGCTTCTAAGGTATTCAAGCCTTCTTTTGAATACTCCGTCCACGGATGCCAAAAATACAGGCACACAGGCTTTTCATTATACAAGGTACGCAGTCTGACAATCTCTCCGCTTCGGGTCTTCAACAAAATATCGGGAGCCAATACTTCAGTTTCCGAACGAATCAGATCAGCCGTATCCTTACGGCCTTCCATATCTATCCGTGCGGGATCCTTCCCCGGCCACCAAGCGAACAATAGAACCATGCATACGAAAGCCAAACCGAAAAATATGATATTTTTACGTTTTTCGCTTCTCATGGCCGTTCCTTTCTTAAAATATACAAACGCCCCGTAAGGGGCGTCCGGAATTAATGTGTCAATTCATACCAGCTGTCGGCAATACTCGCAAATTCCTGTAAGCTTAACGTTTCGCCGCGACGACTCCCGTCTATGCCGGACGTTTCCAGCATGCAAGAAGCCTCTTCTGTCGGAACCCCGCCGCCTTTTAAAGCGTTTAATAAGGTCTTACGCCGTTGTGCGAAAGCAAACTTCACAACTCTAAAGAAAAGCTTTTCATCCTTCACTGCTACAGCGGGCTCAGTCCGTACTTCCATACTTACCACTGTCGACGTTACAGCCGGCGGAGGCAAGAAAGACTGCGGTGAAATATCGAATTCACAGCGCGGCTTCGTATAGTACTGGACGGCCACGGACAAAGCTCCGTAAATACGACTTCCCGGCTTAGCCGTCATCCGTTCGGCAACTTCCTTTTGCACCATAACTACCATCTTACGGATAGGTAACCGTTCTTCCAAAAGTCGCATAATAATGGGTGTCGTAATATAATACGGCAGATTGGCACAAACCGTAAAAGAGCGCTTATTCATTTCCTTATTTATATCTATTTTCAAAATATCGCCGTGAATAATCCGAACATTCTCGTAATCTTCCAGTGTTTTGTCCAGAATAGGCAAAAGGCGATCATCAATTTCTACCGCGGTTACAGACGCCTTTGTTTCCGCCAAAGCCTGTGTCAGCGTACCTATACCGGGTCCTATTTCAAGGACTTCATCACCTTCACCTATATCTGCGGCTATAGCTATATTCTTGACCACGTCGGGACGAATCAGGAAATTCTGACCCCACTTTTTACTCATTCGTAAATTAAAGCGTTTTACAATGTAGCGAACCACGTCGGGATTCGCAATGACTGTCCCTTTCATCATTACCCCTCATTCAAGGCCGCCAAGGCGGCATTCCATTCATCTCTTGTCACGCCGTAGCCGTTAAGGCGGCGCAAAAATTGTTTAGCATTACCGTAGCCGATTCCCAATTTAGCTCCCACAAATGACCGTCGTTCGGAAGCGTCTGTCGTCCCGTTTAAGCCGTTTTCCGATAAATCGGCAAGAGTAAACTCATGTTGCGGTTCGAACTGAAGGCATCGTGCCTGTTCCAGAGCCCGTAAAATAGAGTCTCTATTCGCCTGCTCAATGCCCAAGTCATCATTGGCAATGGCCTCTTTTCGCGGCACAAAGGCATGCTTAGCCAGAGGAAATTTGTCTGTCAAGTACTTACGAATGCGTTCACCCGCCCCGTCTGGGTCTGTTAAAATAATGATTCCCCGTCTTTCATAAGCCGCCCGGATTGCTTCCAACGTATGAGGAAGCAGATTAAAGCCGTCCGTACGAATAGTATCAGCCTCAATCCGGCAGGCCCGAATGCGCGCTTCATCGGCCCGACCTTCTACGACGATTACTTCCTTAATCATAATGTAATGCCGTCCCCTTCTTCAGCAATAAAGCGAGCCGCCGCCAATACGGCGAGAATATTATGTTCCAAAACAATACCGCCTTGCAAGTAAATCATATACGGGTCACGAATCGGTCCGTCTGCAGACAGTTCGATAGACGAACCTTGAACAAAATCACCGGCGGCCATAATGATTTTATCCGCATATCCCGGCATATCGTCGGCAATAGGCATAACATGAGCATCGACAGGCGAAAAACTCTGAATACCCCGGCAAAAGAGCTCCATATTGCGCTGATTCCTAAGCGAGACCGTTTGAATTAAATCACACCTAAATTCGGATGCTTTAGGCGCTACGTCAAAACCCAGTCGGGCAAATACGGCAGCGGCAAAAACAGCACCCTTAATGGCCTGTGCCGTCACGTGAGGCGCCATAAAAAGACCTTGGAAAAAAAGTCGGTATCCCGGCGTATAAGACCCCAATTCATCGCCTAATCCGGGTGCTGTCAAGTAATCGGCGGCCTTTTCCACCAAATCGGCACGACCGGCGATATATCCGCCTGTCGGAGCCAAACCGCCGCCGGGATTCTTAATGAGCGATCCGGCAATAATGTGCGCTCCCGCCTCAAGCGGCTCTTCCTCTGCCGCAAATTCACCGTAACAATTATCGACAAAGCAAATAGTTTGAGGGCTTGCTTCGCGCACAATCTCTAAAATCTTACGAATATCTTCTATACGTAAAGACGGACGAGAGCTGTATCCGCGCGAACGTTGTAAAAGCACCACTTTAGGCTTACGTTCTGACACGACTCGACGAATACCTTCCAAATCATATGTATTGTCCTTCAGTGGTACCTCTTCATAATATACGCCCTTGGTTTTTAAAGAATTGCGACTGTCTCTGGCATAACCGATGACTCCCTGCATCGTATCATAAGGAGCACCGATTAAAGAAACAAGCAGGTCTCCTTTTTCCAAGAGAGCGCATAACACCGTAGCCAATGCATGAGTCCCCGATACAAAATGGGGTCTGACAATAGCCTTTTCAGCCTTAAATACTCCGGCATACACTTCGTCGAGCTTTTCCCGACCTATATCGCTGTATCCGTAGCCACTGGATCCGGCAAAATGATAGGCCGAAAGCCGAGCTTCTTTAAAAGCTTCCAAGACCTTTTGCGTGTTTTTTAACGCCGTATGGTCAATCAATTCGAATTGTTCGGCACATTCTTTTAATGCTTCTCGTCTGATTTGTTCAATATCCACGTTATTTCACCTTCTGCCCGACTTTCGAGCCCCATTTAGTTTCTATATCTTGAATAACGGCAGACGCCAATTCATCTTCCGTTACAAAATCATCCTTTTCATACCATCGAATATACGGCATACGCTTAAACCACGTCATTTGCCGCTTCGCAAAGTGACGAGTTCTCTTCTTAATAAGCTCGCTCGCCGCCTCTAACGATAACTGACCGTCCAGATACAGGGCCAGTTCCTTATACCCTATGGCCTTCATGGCCTGAGCTTCAGGCGAAACGCCGTCTTGCAACAACTGCTGTACCTCGTCGATCCAACCGGCTTCAATCATAGCATCTATACGCTTTTCGATACGTTCATACAAGACCTGTCGCGGTAAGGATAGGCCGATGACAAAGGCATGATAAAGCGGTCCGCCCGCCTTTTGCGGCATAACCGCCGCCGCACCGTCGCCCTTTTCAATCGCGCCTACCAAGCGGACAAGCCGATGAGAATTGGACAATAACTCGTGCCAATCCGGAGGTTCATACCCCGTTTTTTCTGTAATGTACGCTTTCAACTCTTCTTCCGACAAAGCGGCAATACGGCTCAAAGCGGCCTGCCGTTCTTCCTTGGAATGACGCTTCGCCTTAAACTCGTATCCTTCCAAAAGAGACTGTACGTACAGTCCCGTACCGCCGACGAGGATGGGAATCTTGCCTCTTTCATGCAAGTCTTCAATCGTAGTCCGTGCCGCCTCTTGAAAGGCTGCAGCAGAAAAGTCTTCATTCGGTTCGATAATATCTATAAGATGGTGGCGATAGGTCGCCAGCTCATCCTTGGTCGCCTTAGCCGTACCGATGTCCATGCCCTTATACACTTGATACGCATCGGCCGATACTAATTCCGTTTGAAACCGTTCGGCCAGTTTAAAACTGAGCGCCGTCTTACCCACGGCCGTAGGGCCGATGATGGCGATTATTTCATTCATTTACGACTACACTCCAATACGGCATAAGAAATACGACTGTATCTTCCGCCGCCGACTTTTAAATTATCATATTTTCCGGATAATTCCGAAAAATCACGTCCTTTAATGACCACTCGTTTTCTGGCCTTACAAAGAGCCAAATCTATCATATCCGTCGTCAAAGGGACATGACAAACAACATCACGTAAAGGCGTAAAATTACTGCTTTCTTGAACGGGCCGGGTAAACATGGGATCAAAATAAATAATATCGTACGACTTATCCTTAATCGAAGTAAGAACGGACTCGTAAGTATTGTACGTCAAATGTATATGTCGTAAAGCCTCCGTTACAGCCCGGCGTTCATGTACATATCTGGAAAATCCCCAAGCCGTTACTCTTGCGAGTAAAGGAGACGCCTCTACGGCATCGACGCGCGACCCCCGAGGCAATCCGTAAGAGGCGACGAGGGCATCCGAGCCGAGACCGCAGGTACAGTCCAGAAACTCAACGGGTCTCGTAGCGGCAACGGCATCAAGAAAGCGATCGCCCTTACCCGAATCGATTTGACGGATACGCAACTCCGCCATACTGGGATGAAAGTGATGTCTGCCGCCTTCAGTCCGTATTTCAGGCCCCATGTTCGTATATATAATCAGGTCTTCATACAGATTGTGAAGTTCTTCTTCCCCTCGTCCTTGGCGAGGTACAAAATGGGCGCCGACCTCATCGGCCCAAGCTTTCGCTTCGTCTTTTAACGATACTTCACCTTTTAAAGACGTAGTCACATAAACAGGTACTCTTTCCATCTTAAGTCCGTTTAAATAACTTTGCCAATTCGCCGGGCGTAAAGCGAACGATAATAGGGCGTCCGTGCGGGCATACATAAGGAGTTTCCGTATGGAAGAGGGCTTCCAACAGTTCCTTCATTTCTCGAATATTCAAGGTATCTCCGGCCTTTACCGCTCCGTGGCACGACAAATATGCCAAGGACGAATGGCGTAGCGTCGCCTTATCCGTCTGCGGACTTTCATGCAAAATATGACAAATTTCCTGCAACGAATCGGCAATATGTGACGTAGGTAAATCAGCGGGAATCGCTTCCATCCGCAAGGTCGTCGGGCCTGCCTCCGTATAAATATAGCCTAAATCTCGAAAAACCTCTTCTTTTTCCGAAAACAGTTGCATGTCACTACTGTCGGCTTCGACAAACTCGGCGGTCAACAACTGTTGACTGGGCATACTTTCCGTACGTTTACAGAATTTATCATACCGAACCCGTTCATGGGCTGCATGTTGATCGATAATATATAAATCTTCACCCTTCTTCGCCACAATATAGCAATCCGCTACGGCTCCCAAGGGAATGAAGACGTCTTCATCACCGTCAAAATGAATAACGGAATGTTCCTTCACCGACTCCGATAACTCTTCCCGAACTGCCGAGAACGGATTTTCTTCTCCCGCCGCATACGCTTTTACATGAGGTTCCGGCGTATAAGGCTTATCTTGCCGTTGTACAGGCACATAACCGTGTTCCAACGAGCCGCCATTATTTTTTCGCCCCTCAGTCGAAAATCCACCGTCTCGGGGTGTAGAGAAGGTAAAGCTTCCCTGTCTGTTCTCAACTTCTTTCGCAGGCACAGCCTTTTCAATTTGGCGCGTTGACAAATTAACGGGTGTCGCAATTTGTTCGGGCTTTTCCCGACTCATTAAGGCCGTAATAATACAATGATATACGGCTCGATACATCTGCTGTTCATCGGCAAACTTGATTTCCGTCTTAGCCGGATGAACGTTTACATCAATAGTTGCCGGATCCGTTTCTACATACAAGAGGGCAAAGGGATATCCCGACTTGGGTAACATGGCATGGTAGGCGTTTTCAATAGCCTTAAAGACGACCGCATTGTGAATGACCCGTCTATTGACTATACATGTCTGCCAGGCACGCGTACTCTTTAATAAGGACGGCTTACCGACAAAGCCGTGTATCGTAAAATTTTCATTTTCATAAGTTACGGGAAATACTTCCTTGGCTACAGCCGCGCCGTAAATGGCGGCAATCGTTTCCAAATCATCCCCCGTTCCGCCTGTCTGTAAGACCGTGCGGCCGTTGTTAATAAACGTAAAGGCCACGTCCGGACGAGTTAGGGCCAGCTTCGTAATAATATCGGAAATCTTCGAACTTTCCGTCCGTTCACTTTTCATAAACTTTTTTCGAGCCGGCGTATTGAAGAACAAGTTGCGCACTTCCATGGTCGTACCGACGGAAGCACCCGTGTGTTCTTCTTCTTTAACGGAACCGCCCGACAGTACCATACGAAAAGCCAGGTCCGTATCATTCATGCGCGTCGTCATGACCAGTTCGGAAACGGCGGCTATACTCGGTACGGCTTCACCGCGAAATCCTAAGGAGGTAATGGAAAAAATATCTTCAATAGAACTTATCTTACTCGTTCCGTGACGAATAATACTCTTTTTCGCATCTTCTTCACTCATGCCGCTGCCGTTATCGCTGACACGCATATATGAACTGCCTCCGTCGGCAATTTCTATTTCTACCGTTGTAGCCCCTGCATCCAGGGCATTTTCCGTCAATTCCTTAATAACCGAGGAGGGACGTTCAACTACTTCACCGGCTGCAATTTTATTGGCCGTTTTTTCATCGAGTACATGTATAATGGAGCTCACGAAATACCGCTTCCTTTCTTGGCTTCACGTTGCAAATCATGCAAAAACGAAATGGCTTCGATGGGGGTCATACTCATAACATCTACATGGAGCAACTTGTCCGTTACGGCATCTGTAAACAGTCCCGGTGCCGCATAAGTCGCTTCCTCATCGGGGGTCTGCCGCGACGGCACTGCCTCAGCACCGCCTTCCAATTCTTCCAAAATAACTTCGGCACGCTTCAAAAGACCTTCGGGAAGGCCCGCCAAACGAGCTACATGTAAGCCGTAACTGCGATCGGCTCCGCCCGGTATAATACGCCGCAAGAATTTGATGGACTTGCCCCGTTCTCGAACGGCGACGGTATAGTTCTTCAAAAGACTTGATTCGTCCGCCATGGAAACCAACTCATGATAGTGCGTGGCAAAGAGAGTAAATGCGTGAACGTGTTTTAAACAATATTCAATAACCGCCTTGGCAATGGACATACCGTCGAAGGTACTCGTACCTCGGCCGATCTCATCCAAAATCAACAAACTGCGGCACGTGGCATGTTTTAAAATATAGGATACTTCCTTCATTTCCGTCATAAACGTACTTTGACCCGTTAAAATATCGTCACTGGCACCGATACGCGTAAAAATCCTGTCAACAGGGCAAATATCGGCACTCTCGGCAGGGATAAAAGATCCCGTCTGTGCCATTAATATCAAGACTGCCGTCTGACGCATATACGTCGATTTACCGGCCATATTGGGTCCCGTTATAACAAGAACTTCGTGATCCGTATGGTTAAGCGTAACATCATTAGGCACAAAGAGTTCGTTTTTATTATACTGCTCAATAATGGGATGACGACCTTCTTCGATGCGAATGACTTCACGGCTGTTTAATGCAGGCCGTACGTAGCGATTCTCCTTGGCACATACGGCCAGGCTGTACAAGCTGTCCGCTACGGCTACGGCACGAGCCGTTTCCTGCATGGCCGCAATATGGCCGCGAACTTCTTCGCGCAACTGTGTAAACAGTTTATACTCCAAAGCAGTCAATCGTTCCTGAGAAGTCAATACCTTTACTTCAAAATCTTTCAGTTCCGGAGTAATATACCGTTCCGCGTTGACCAAGGTCTGTTTACGTACATAATAAGGCGGAATCGGTTTCGTATTGGCGTGGGAGATTTCAAAATAATAGCCGAATACCTTCGTATAGCCGATTTTCAGCTTAATTCCCGTACTTTCTTTCTCCCGTTCTTCCAAGTCACGTAAAAAGGCATGACTGTTTTCGGATATGCTGCGAATTTCATCCAATTCTTCATTATATCCGTCACGAATGACACCGCCGTTACGAATAACCGCAGCCGGTTCTTCCTTAACGGCACGACAAAGCAAATCGTACACGTAAGAATGAACATCCATGCATTCATTCAGTCTTTGTAAAATAGGCGCTCCCGCTTGTGATAAGATATGTTTTACGTCCGGCAGAATACGTAACGATTCACGCAAAGCCGTCATATCCTTAGGCCCGGCCGTACCCGTGCCGATGCGTGTCAAAATACGTTCGAAGTCATAAATCTTATCCAACGTATCGCCCAAGTCCTGACGCATAATTTCATGGCGTACCAAATCCTCTACGCCGTCTTGCCGTTCCGTTATATCGTGAAGATTCAACAAAGGGGCTTCCAACCACTTACGCAATAAACGTCCGCCCATAGCCGTCTTCGTCCGGTCCAGCACGTCGAGAAGAGTTCCCTTGCGGCGACCGTCACGTACGTTCTGAGTAATTTCCAAATGGCGTAGACTCGATGCATCAATAAGCATATTGCGTTCTGTCGTCAAAGGCCTCAACGAGGCGATATGAAAGACGTCGGCCTTCACCGTCTCTTTTACATAGGATAACAAGATACCGATAGTATAAGCCGCTTCCTTTGCCGCCTGAAAGGCATCTTCATCAAAATAATCGGCACCTGTTCGGGAATAGTCTATATCACCTTGCAGCTCGTAGAGCGTAAAAGCACAATGGTTCAGCCGCTCCGTAGCGAAACGCCGTAAAGAGGTAATGATTGCCGACTCCTTCGTATATACCACTTCCGCCGGTTCATACAAGGCAAAGATGTCCAAAAGTCGATCTTGAGTTTCGTCATCTCCGCAGGCCATCCACAGAGCTTCTCCTGTCGTTACGTCCGTCAGTACAAGCTGAATACCGCCATTTTCTTCCCCTACAGCGGCAATATAGTTATTCTTCTTCGACGCCACGGCATGCTCCATCGTCACGGTACCGGGTGTGATGACGCGAATGATTTCTCGCTTCACAAGACCTTTTACAGACTTCGGATCTTCCATTTGCTCGCAAATGGCAACCTTATAGCCCTTATGAACAAGGCGTTCAATATATGTATCGGCAGAGTGAAAGGGAACGCCGCACATGGGTACGCGTTCCTTATTGCCGCCGGCACGGCCGGTCAAGGTTAAATCCAATTCACGCGACGCCGTCAAGGCATCGTCAAAAAATAATTCATAAAAATCGCCTAAGCGAAAAAACAGCAGTTTATCGGCACATGTCTCCTTGACTTCCAGATACTGCTTCATCATGGGCGTTAACTTCATTTCTTCGGCCACAATCTTCCTCCCGTTTCAGGACATGACCTTTAAGGACCCAAGTCTGTCCCTTATCCACATGTACTCGTATGGTATCACCGACGGCGCTCGTCCCGTCGTTTTCCCAAATGATCATCTTATTGCCCCGCGTCCTGCCGAACCAATGATTTTCATCATTTTTCGTAGGTCCTTCGACAATGACTTCATAGTCCTTGCCTTCCATCTCTACGTTATAAGCCAGGCTGATTTCATTCTGCACATCAGCTAATCGCTTCAAACGTCGGCTCTTTTCATCTTGAGAAATCTGATTATCCATCGTCGCTGCCGGCGTTCCCGTACGGGGTGAATAAATAAATGTATAGGCCATGTCGTAGCGTACGCGCCTCAGCAAGTCGAGAGTCTCTTGAAACATCGCTTCCGTTTCACCGGGAAAGCCGACAATAATATCGGTCGTCAAGACGGCTTGAGGCATCTTTTCTCGAATGTACGAAACCAACTCTTCGTAGTGTTCCGTCGTATAGCCGCGATTCATGCGTTTTAAAAGTTCCGTAGACCCGCTCTGCACAGGCAAATGAATATGGGATACTACCTTCTTGCACTGAGCGATGGCGTCGATCATGGTAAAAGTCATATCCTTCGGATGGCTGGTCATATAACGAACCCGTTCAATGCCGTCAATGTCTTCTATAGCATATAAAAGGGCTGAAAAATCTGTACCGTCCTTAAAATCGAGCCCATATGAATTGACGTTTTGACCCAGTAGTGTAATTTCCTTATAGCCTTCTTTTGCTAAATTGCGAATTTCTTCTACAATTTCTTCAAGGGGGCGGCTCACTTCGCGACCGCGCACATACGGAACAATACAATACGTACAAAACTTATTGCACCCGTTCATAATGGGGACCCAGGCGAAGAACTTCTGGAATCGCTTCGTCGGTACGGCGTGGAATACATTGTCTTCCATTTCCGTAGCCAACATGTGGCTTTCCTTCTGTCCCTCTTTTTCCTTGATTAAATCAATGAGCTTATGTATATTATGTGTGCCGATGACCAGGTCCAAATGAGGAGCCCGCTTAAAGAGGCGATCCTGCCATTCCTGAGCCATGCACCCCGTTACGGCTAAAATCAAATCCTTGTTCCGCGTCTTCAAATGCTTGAACTCGCCGATTTTCCCCAGTACCTTGTCTTCCGCCGTCTCACGTACACAACACGTATTCATAAGAATGACATCGGCTAACTCGGGGTCTTCCGTCGGCGTGTATCCCAGCTCTTCCAACTGCCCTGCATACCGTTCCGAATCGGACTCGTTCATCTGACAACCGTAGGTCATTAAACAATAGTGCTTACTTGCCAATAAATCCATGTATAGTCTCCGTTACCTTCTTTTTATAATACTTTTGAAATTCGTTTTTACATTTAATGATACCATATTACGGAAGACTGCGACAGTATGAAAAGGTAGATATACGGTCTATACTCTGTCTTGTACAATTTCCTGCCCCATGATATACTGTCTTTAATTAAAGTAGATATTGTTACATGACTTGGTGATGATTGCCTGATGCCATTTAATAATGTCTGCTTTTTTTATTTATCCCCTTGTATAGCGATATCTTTCCGGCTATGCTATAATTAAATCAGTCATCGATTTGGTATGAGCCCGACCAGGGGAATTGCACCCCGTTTGCGGCATACCGGTCGGTGATTTTTTATTTGCATGCGGCTTTATTTTCTTGCCATATTCATAATAGTGGAATGGTTGTTACCCGGAATGATGCGTAAGGCTACGGACGAATACTTCCGCTATTTTTATGTGTGTTGATTTGACGTAATTTGCAAGAAACTTTGCCTATCCCTTTATCACTGACGGGGTTGCTTCTCATATCTATCCTGATAAACATCCTCTCAAATACTTTCTTGTAAAATAAATACGATTTAAAAATATTTATCATATCTTTGGCATACAAAAACCGCCTGTCTCTCGAGAAACAGGCGGTTTACTCTTCTTTATGTTCTTTCCTTAATTGCCTTTACAATCCGCTTCAGCCCTTCTGCAATGAGGGTCCGAGGCATAGCCAGGTTGAGTCGTATATAGCCCTGTGCATTGTCTACAAAGAGAGCGTCCCCTCCTTCGAGAAGAACGCCGGCTTTGTTGGCGAAGAAGTCGGGAATATCTTCTACGTCAGCCAGATACGCACTTAAGTCTACCCATGCCAGATAGGTGGCATCGGGAATGACAAAATGTGTTTCCGGCAATTCCCTGTCGAGTGTTTCCTTAACAAAGGCGAAGTTTCCGTCCAAGTACGTCTTCATTTGATCAAGCCATTCCCCGCCTTTTTCATAAGCTGCCTGATGCGCCGCAATGGCTAAGGGATTAACGTTCATAGCGTACGAATTGGTATAGGCAATATACCATTCTTTCAACGTTTCATCTCGAATCAGGATTTCCGCAAACATAAGTCCCGCCATATTAAAGCATTTAGAAGCAGAAGTGCAAACAATAAGTTTGTCATAATCGGGCATAATTTTAGCCATAGGAATGTGTCGCTTCCCTTGGCGCAGAAGGTCACAATGAATTTCATCGCTAATAATCCAAAGGTTATGTTTTTCTACAATAGCCGCAACCTTTTTCAATTCCTCTTCCGTCCATACACGTCCGGTCGGATTGTGAGGGTTACACCAAATCAAAAGCTTTGCCATAGGATGTGCGGCCGCCTTTTCCAAAGCGTCAAAGTCGATTTGCCAAACGCCCTTTTTATCTTTAACCAGACGATTGAAAACGGCCTGTTTTCCGTTGTACGTTAAAGGATGCTTAAAGTATCCGTAAGCCGGAGTATTGACAATGGCGTATTCGTGGTCCGTCAAAATAAATTCCGTCAACTTATAAAGAGCGGGAATGATGCCGAGAGAAAAGCAGAAATCCTTTCGTTCATAAGTCCAGTCGTACATTTTTTTACTCCACTTGTTATAAGCGTCGTAAAATTCCTGTTCAAAAACCTGACTATAACCGAGAATTCGCTTATCCAAGCGTTCTTTTATGGCATCAATAATATGGGGGCACATGGCAAATTCCATATCGGCTACCCACATGCGAATAAATTCTTCGTCTTTAAAAGGGAACTTCTTTTTTCCTTCAAAATCATGAAAAATATAACCGCGGAATCCGTCCGTATTCATGGCATTTGTATGCCGACGATCGACAATCTCATCAAAATTATACTTCATTTTAATCCCCCTAAATCAGTGTAGTTTAAAACTTAAAGTCATCATATCACACTGATTTTTACTATGTCAAAGTAAAATGTCGGCATACAAAAAAACGTGAAAAACCGCTACTTTACACCCAAATAGACTTATATACATCGCACGGCTACGATGTATCGGCAAGCCTTCACGGTATACAGAACGCCGGACAGACTATGTACTTTCACATTGCCTGTCCGGCGTTTTGAGCCTATCAACTTATTCAGTTATCTGCAACTACCGGCCTGAAAAGGTCTTTACTACATCCAGACGCTGAATGGCCCGTTTCAATGCCAATTCGGCACGAACATGGTCGATTTTTTCATTCTTGCTTGCTAAGCGGTCTTCCGCTCTATGTTTAGCGGCTTCCGCTCTCTTTACGTCAATGTCTTCAGGAAGTTCGGCCGCCGGCGTTACGATGGTGACCTTATTATCATTGACTTCCATGAAACCTTTGGCAACGGCGATCTTCTTTTCCGCTCCCTCTTTGGTAACCGTAAGGGGCCAAATGTCAAGAGATGCGATTAAGGGTGCATGACCGTGCATGACACCCAAATCACCGTCTAAAGCGCGCACAAGAACAAACTCTACATCATCGCAATATACGGAAGCATCAGGTGTAATGACCTCCAGACGGAGCGTTCTAGCGGTTTCTTCCATAGACTATTCTCCCTTCAGAGTCTTAGCCTTTTCGTACGCTTCCTCAATATTGCCGACCAGATAGAAAGCTTGTTCCGGCATGTCATCGCACTTACCGGAAAGAATTTCTTTAAAGCCCGCAATAGTTTCTTTCAACGGAACATAGCGACCGGGTTGACCCGTAAACTGTTCCGCAACGGCGAAAGGCTGACTGAGGAAACGCTGTACCTTACGAGCACGTGCAACCGTAAGCTTATCATCTTCCGACAATTCATCAATACCCAAGATGGCGATAATATCCTGCAAATCCTTGTACTTTTGAAGGATTGCCTGTACTTCGCGAGCCGTTTCGTAATGTTCTTCCCCGATAATATGAGGATCCAAAATACGCGATGTCGAGTCAAGGGGATCGACGGCCGGGTAAATACCCAATTCGGCGATTTGACGAGACAATACGGTCGTTGCATCCAAATGGGCGAACGTAGCGGCCGGAGCCGGGTCAGTCAAGTCATCGGCAGGGACGTAAACGGCCTGTACCGATGTAATCGAACCTTCCTTCGTCGACGTAATACGTTCCTGCAAGGCGCCGACGTCCGTGCCGAGCGTAGGCTGATAACCTACGGCCGACGGAATACGACCGAGCAATGCCGATACTTCCGAACCGGCCTGAATGAAACGGAAAATGTTGTCGACGAACAAAAGTACGTCCTGATGTTCTTTATCGCGGAAGTATTCCGCCATTGTAAGACCCGTAAGGCCTACGCGCATACGAGCTCCGGGCGGTTCGTTCATCTGACCGTATACCAAAGCGGTCTTACTGATAACGCCCGATTCCTTCATTTCGTTCCACAAGTCGTTACCTTCACGTGTACGTTCACCTACGCCCGTAAATACGGAGTAGCCGCCGTGTTCCGTTGCGACGTTATGAATCAATTCCATAATAAGGACCGTCTTACCTACACCGGCACCGCCGAAGAGGCCAATCTTACCGCCCTTGGCATAAGGAGCGATAAGGTCAACGACCTTAATCCCTGTTTCCAAGATTTCCATCGTCGGCGACAAGTCGTCAAATTTAGGAGCCGGACGGTGAATCGGCCAATAATCTTCAGCCTTTACCGGTTCGTCTACCTTATCAACCGCTTCGCCGAGGACGTTGAAAATACGTCCCAACACGCCCTGACCAACAGGAACGCGAATAGGAGCACCCGTGTTTTCAGCGGCCATACCGCGCACCAAACCGTCCGTAGAGCTCATGGCAACGCAACGGACAACATCGTCGCCCAAATGCTGCATGACTTCGGCTACGAGATTTACGGTCTGATCACCTTCGCCGCCTGTAATGCGGATAGCCGTGTAAATAGGCGGTAAGTCTTTTTCCACAGAAAATCGCACGTCAATTACCGGGCCGATGACCTGGATGACTTTACCAAAATTATCACTCATGAAGAGGTTCTCCTCTCTACTTTAATACTTGTATCTTACTGCAACGCATTCGCACCGCTGACGATTTCCGTCAATTCGTTCGTAATGCCTGCCTGACGTACCTTGTTATAATGAACCGTCAGGCGGTCGATCAGTTCGCCTGCATTATCCGTTGCCGATGTCATGGCCGTCATGCGGGCTCCGAGTTCACTCGCCGCCGACTGAAGCAGACTGTTATAGACAAAGGCTTCCAAATACGTAGGCACCAAGGATGTGAGAACTTGGTTACTGTCGGGAGCAAAAAGATATTCTTCCTTCACTCCTTCTTCTTCGTTCAAATCCGCATCAATAGGAAGCAGCTTGGATACGGTTACGTCCTGAACCAGGGCCGAACGGAATTTCGTATATAAAACACAGACTTCATCCACTTCACCGTCCATAAAGCGTTTCACCGCTTCATGCATAACGGTTTGAGCGTGATGATACTGCGGCTTATCCGAAAACCCGCTCCACTTGCCGGCAGGTGTAATACGAAGGCGTTTCAAATACTCAACGGGCTTACGACCGGTCACGAGAAAGGTTACCGCATCTCTGCCCTTTTCGGCAACGATAGCGGCCATGGCCTTATTGATATTCGAGCTGAAAGCTCCGGCCAAGCCTTTATCGGCACCGACGACAATATAGCAAGTACGTTTTACTTCCCGTTGTTCAAACAGGGGACCGGCTTCACCGCTTGCAGCAGCTGCCAATCGACGCAACATGGCTTCGATTTTATCGGTAAAAGGAGCCGTTGCCAAAGCGCGATCCTGTGCACGACGCAGACGTACGGAAGATACCATCTTCATGGCCTTCGTAATCTGTTGAGTATTCGTTACGGATTTAATCCGTCTGTTTATCTCGCGTGCACTCGGCATAGACTATTCCTCCTCTTTAACGAGTTCATGGTCGGCGCCGAACAATTTAATAAATTCTTCAACCGCCTTCTTGAGGATAGCTTCATCTTCTTCACCGAGTTGCTTCGTGTCTTTAATGTGGCTGCCCACATCGGGATACTGAGCATGCATGAACTTGATGAATTTTTCTTCAAATTCCGCAACGTCTTCAACCTTAATCGGCATGAGATAGCCTTTTACGGCTAAGTAAATCTGCATAACCTGGTCTTCAACAGCCATCGGCTGGTACTGAGGTTGTACGAGCATCTGCATCGTCCGTTCGCCTCTGTCGATTTGAGCCTTCGTACTCTTATCGAGGTCGGATCCGAACTGTGCGAAAGCCGCCAATTCACGATACTGTGCCAAGTCCAAACGCAAGGTGCCGGCAATTTTCTTCATGGCTTTAATCTGAGCCGAACCGCCTACACGAGATACGGACAGACCGACGTTAATAGCCGGACGCACACCGGAGTTAAATAATTCCGTTTCCAAGAAAATCTGTCCATCCGTAATAGAAATAACGTTTGTCGGAATATAAGCCGAAACGTCGCCTGCCAATGTTTCGATAATAGGTAAAGCCGTAATCGAACCGCCACCCAATTCATCGGACAGCTTGGCAGCACGTTCCAAAAGACGCGAATGTAAATAAAATACGTCGCCGGGGTATGCTTCACGTCCGGGCGGACGACGTAATAACAGCGACATGGCACGGTATGCCTGAGCATGTTTGGACAAATCGTCATATACGCACAGTACGTCTTTGCCCTGGGCCATGAAGTATTCACCCATGGATACGCCGGCATAAGGAGCCAAGTATTGAAGCGGTGCCCCGTCGGAAGCCGTTGCGGCAACGACAATGGTATACGCCATAGCGCCGTGTTCTTCGAGAGTGCGAACTACACGAGCTACCGTAGATGCCTTCTGACCGATGGCAACATAGATACAAATAACGCCGCTATCCTTCTGATTGATAATCGTATCGATGGCAATAGCCGTTTTGCCGGTACCGCGGTCACCGATAATCAATTCACGTTGGCCTCGACCGATAGGAACCATCGAGTCGATAGCTTTAATCCCTGTCTGCAAAGGTACCTTTACAGGTTGGCGGTCGGCAATACCCGACGCCTGGACTTCAATACGACGCGTTTCTTTCGTCTGAATGTCGCCTTTGCCGTCAATAGGAGCCCCCAAGGGATTTACGACACGGCCGATCATACCGTCACCTACAGGAACGCTCATAACGCGACCTGTACGACGAACCGTATCGCCTTCTTTAATCAAGTCGTCTTCACCGAGCAATACGGCGCCGACATTATCTTCTTCCAAGTTTAAGGCTAAGCCATATACATTGTGAGGTAATTCCAATAATTCCCCGGACATGGCCTTATCCAAACCGTAAATATGAGCGATGCCGTCACCGACTTCAAGGACCGTACCGACGTCGTCCACATTCGTTTCGACATTATAGTCTTCGATTTGTTTTCTGATTATAGCCGTAATTTCTTCAGGCTTCATGTTCATTTCTAGTCCGTCACCTCGTTTGCTACACTGCCTTGCAATAAGGCGTGTTCCATATTCCGGATTTGTCGTTTCAAGCTGCCGTCAATAACCTGATCGCCGATTTGTATAACGACGCCGCCCAAGATAGACGGGTCCGTATAGTACATCGGTTCGATTTTCTTTCCGGTCATAGTTTCCAGCTTCTTCACGAGTGCCGTTTCTTCTTCCGCTGTTAGCGGCTTAATGACACGTATTTTGGCCACTTCAATATTCTGTGCGGCCCGAGCCAAATCGATAAAGTTTTCCACAGCTTCCGTAATTGCCGCTTCCCGACGACGGTCTACCATAACGTAGAGAAATCGGCAAACAATGGATGAAACGGAAGAAGCAAAAATCTTTTCAAGCGTTTCTTTTTTGGCTTTCGCCGTAACCAGAGGATTGCCCAAAAACTTTCTGAGATTTTCGTTTTCACGCATTACCGTGCGGACCGTTTTCATATCCGCCAGTACGGTATCAAGCGAATTATCCGATTGAGCAATATCAAACATGGCCTGGCTGTATTTTGAGTATACGGATTCAGGTATCATAAGTGCCTACCTTGCGATCCGTTTCGCATCCATACGATCCATGCACTCTTTAATCAATTTGGAGTTCATGTCCGTATCCATATTTTTTTCCAGTAATTTTTCTGCCACAGCCATAGACAGGGAAACTACTTCTTGCCTCATTTCGCGAAGAGCGGCTTCACGTTCACTGACGATTTCGGCGTGTGCCAATTCCTTTTCGCGGGCAATTTGCGTACGGATGGCATCGAGTTGCGCCTGTCCTTCCGCTTCCGCCTGCTTAACGGCCTTATCGATAATCGCCTGCGCTTTTTCCTGAGCCGTTTGCAACTGTTGTTCGTAATCGGCTTTCAGTTTTTCTGCAGCCAAACGCGACTGTTCCGCATCGTTCAAGTCGGACGAAATCTTGTTTCTCCGTTCCTCCAGAACCTTCAACATCGGTTTATAAGCAAACTTGGCCAAAATAGCGACCAGAACAAAGAAGTTGAGGAATTGGAAAAGCAAAGTACCGTTTATACTGATCAATGGTATTCCCTCCCCGTTTCGGTAAGTAACACTTCTTTATTCAAATTAGAGTAAACTTACAAACGGATTGGCGAATACCAATACAATGGCGATAACGGCAGCGATAATAGGAATAGATTCAATCAGGCCGATAGAGATAAGCATGTTCGTAAGGAGCTTGCCGCCCATTTCAGGCTGACGTGCCGTACCTTCCAACATTTTCGAAGCCGCATTGCCGTCGGCAAGAGCCGCGCCCAAAGCTGCCAAACCAATACCCAAGCAAGCACCGAATGCCGAGAATGCCAAAACAATTGCCTTTTCCATAAGTTATAACCCTCCTAGATATGTAAAAATTTAATGTGATCCGTGGAACGACGGAGCTAAATAAGATGTTGTCAAAATAGTAAAGATAAATGCCTGGATTAAACCGATAACCAAGCTGAACACGAGCCAAATGAGCGGCACGCCTACAGGTACCAGTTCATACAGCACTTCCATCAAAATTTCACCGGCCAAAATATTACCGAAAAGACGGAATGACAAGGTCAACGGTTTTGTAAACTCTTCCATTAAGTTGATGGGGAAGAACAATACAAAAGGCTGGAAGAAATGTTTGAAATACTTTCCGGCACCCTGATTGCGAATATACAACGCATGTGTCAAAAACGATGCGACCAAAGCCAATGCGACGGTCGTGTTCAAATCATTTGTAGGTGATGATAATACACCCGGATTCGGTAACAGACCGAATTCATTAGCAAAGAAAATGAACAAAAACATGGTTAAGAGAACAGATGTAACCTGACCGTATTTAGGTCCCAGGTTTTCTTTAAACTGTTCAAGTAAGGCTTCAACAATCATTTCCATGCCGTTTTGCATACCGCTCGGTACCAAGGCACGTCCCCGCGTCGCCAACAGTGTAACCACAATAACGATGGCGGCAACAATCCATGTCATCATCAAGGTGTCAATATTGACATTTAACCCTAACAACTGAACAACCGTATGATGCCCCGCGTGTAATTCCATAAGCTACACCTCCCTTCCTACAAAATGCGCTGTAACGCCTTGACAAAAAGTTCACCGAAAATCAGTACTCTGTACATCATGACACCTGCCACAAAGGAGGAAATCCTGATTTGAGGAAATTGCAGTACAACGATAAGCACAAGCATAATCAGCAACAGCCTCACTACTACGCCGCCGCGGATAAAGACCAAGGCTTGTTCGGTCGGCATACGTGCGGATTTCGCTAACCGACTGCTGAGCATTACGAAGTACAACAGATTGACCAAGCTACCGATGAGCCACCCGGAAATATACTCGTTTGCTCCGACCGCCCAAGCGGCAACAGCCCCCAGTACGGTACCTACAGCAAGACGAATTACCGTTTTTTTAACATATAAAGTAAATACGTCCACCGGTCGTCCTTTCATTTCCCCTGTTACTTGCCACGTTCATTCAAAGTCCCCGCTTTTTTATACAAAGTCCAAAACCCGGTAACGGAACCTAAGAGTGCAAATGCCATGAGCCCGAACGGACTTGTATTAAAATACGAATCCACAAAACGTCCAATGAAAATACCGACAATAATATTCACAAATAAAGTAAGGCCCAATGAACCGGCTACGGCTACGAGCTGTAATGTCGACATGCCGTCGCTTCTTTTTTGTGATTTTTTGCGGTCTTCCGTTACTTGGCTCACGAATATTTACCCCTCACGGCAACTACAGTGAATACGGTAAGATTCAATGATTATATCCGCATCGATTGACCCCGTATCTGATGTATATTTTACTCTTCCGTTTGATAAAATGCAACAAAACCGAATGGGCTTAGCTTTTTTTTCTTAAGGTTTAAAGGTGTAAAGAATACTAAAAAAGGCGACATTTTGTCGCCTTTTAATCGTGCCGGTTATTCTGAATATTTATTCATTCTATTTAAATTCTTCAGGCCGTTCGGAGCATTCATTGTATACATAACGCACAGCTTGCACAATCCGTTCCGAAGCTCTTCCGTCACCATAAGGATTGACGGCATTACTCATAGCTTCATAAGCCTTTTTATCAGTCAAAAGACGTCTCGTCGTTTCATAAACGACATCCACATTGGTACCGATAAGAGATACGGTTCCCGCTTTTACCGCTTCCGGTCGTTCCGTCGTGTTTCTCAAAACGAGAACCGGTTTTCCCAGAGACGGAGCTTCTTCCTGAATGCCGCCTGAATCGGTCAGTACCAGATAGCTGCGACTCATAAGGTTGGCAAAAGGTTCATAGTCAAGCGGTTCAATGAGATGGATTCTGTCCACCCCTGCCAGTTCTTCGTTAACGACCTGCCGAACAAGGGGATTGCGATGTACGGGAAAGACGATTTCCGCATCGGGCGTTTCTTGTACAACCGAGCGCAACGCCTTATAAATATGTCGCATCGGTTCACCGAGATTTTCCCGACGATGGGTAGTTAATAAGATGACTCGATGATGTTCAAAGTCGATTTGACGCAATTTCTCGTCATCAAACTCGTAGTCGGAGCGAACGGTCTTCATTAAAGCATCAATAACCGTATTTCCTGTTACATATATTTTTCCCGGATCCACCCCTTCACGTAAAAGGTTGGCCTTAGCCGTTTCCGTCGGTGCAAAATGAAAAGACGCAATGGCCCCTGTGAGCTTACGATTCATTTCTTCGGGAAAAGGCGAATATATATCCCCTGTTCTCAGACCCGCTTCTACATGTCCGACCGCAGTCTGACTGTAATAAGAAGCTAAAGCACCGGCAAAGGTCGTCGTCGTATCACCGTGAACGAGAACCAAGTCAGGCTTTTCTTTTTCCAAAACCTCTTTTAATCCGTTCATCGCTCGCGAGGTTATGTCGTATAAAGTCTGACCCTGTGACATAATATCCAAATCGTAATCGGGTTTGATTTTGAATAAATGCAACACTTGATCAAGCATTTGCCGATGTTGAGCCGTTACGGCCACGACCGTCTCGATTTCGTCCTGATGTTTTTTCAGTTCCAATACGACAGGAGCCATTTTTATGGCTTCCGGTCGAGTGCCGAATACGGTCATTACTTTAATCATGAAAGCGCCTCCTTAGACGTATACCCTTCTATTTTTTCATGCCGTTTGTGCTGTCGGAGCGCCGTAACACACCGATTCGACGGGCCGAATAAATAATAATAGCCAAGACGGCGATAACCGTAACAATACCGGTCTTATAGCTTACATTGGCAACGAAAATCGCCACAAATCCTAAAACCGCACTGACCATGTACATGCTGAGAACAGCTTGTTTCTGAGTCATCCCCAAAGCCAGTAAACGGTGATGCAAATGCCCTTTATCGGGCTGAAATATAGGAACGCCGCTCATTTTGCGACGCACAATAGCAAACAGGGTATCTAAAATAGGTACACCTAAGGCGATGATGGGTACAATAAGTGCTACCGTTGCCGCTGTCTTGACCAGTCCCAAGACAGCCACAACCGCCATAGTATACCCCAGAAGCATGCTACCCGTATCACCCATGAAGATTTTGGCGGGATTAAAGTTATACTGTAAAAATCCCAAAGCAGCCCCCGACATAGCCACTAAGATCATAGCCGGCAAATACTGATTCATACTGACAGCCATAAAAAACATGGAAATAGAAGCAATTACCGATACCCCTGCCGCCAAGCCGTCTAAACCGTCAATCAGATTCACTGTATTAGTAAATCCGACAATCCAAAAAATCGTAACCGGTACGGCCAACCATTCGGGAATGATTAAAATGGTTCCGAAAGGATTGGTTACCCATTCGATTTGTACACCGAAGACTACGGGAATGGCTGCGGCAATAATCTGTCCTGTCAGCTTTACCTTAGCCGGTATATTCTTAATGTCGTCCCAGATCCCCAAGCATACAATAGCCGTAGCACCTAATAAAAAGCCTAAAAACTCTTTATATACGGGCATGGAAAAGAGGACGGCCGCCATAAATCCGATAAATATGGCCAATCCGCCCAGACGGGGAATAATATGAGTATGCACCTTACGTGCTTCGGGCCGATCTACGGCACCGACACGAACGGCAAGCTTTTTTACGGCCGGAGTCAACGCGTATGAAACAATCAGACCGATAAAAAAAGGTACGAAATATGCCAGCACCGAACACGCCTACTTTCTTTTTATAATTGAAATGCCGTGCTTTCAGCGACGAACATTCAAAGAATACACTTCTGTCCACGGTCATTATAGCACAAGTGTTTATTAAAATACCATAAGGCCGCCGCTTTTTTATTTCTTGTCACGCAAAGCTTCATCAATAAGTACCTTGCCGTCTTGCAAAAGACTCTCCGCCTCTTCATCCGACCGATAACTTTCACTGTATAGCTTGTATAAATCTTCCGTTCCCGAAGGCCGTGCAGCAATCCAACCGTCAGCCGTACTGATTTTAATACCGCCTATAGGAAGATTTTCGTATGCAGATCGGGTCTCAATGTCCGTAATGGTTGCGTTACCCAACTTATCAGCCCCGATATCGGATTTGTCCAAAGCGGCAATACGTATTTTTTCTTCTTTCGATACGGCCGTATCGCAACGTTTCGTATAAGTAGCTCGACTCAATTGTTTGCAAACTTTTTCATAATAAGAGAGAGGAGACAAGCCCGTAACGGCTTTTATTTCCGCCGCCAAGAGACACATAATGATGCCGTCTTTATCCGTCGTCCATACACTGCCGTCACGCTTTGCAAACGAAGCTCCGGCACTCTCTTCACCGGCAAAAAAGACCTTCTCTTCATACAAAAGGTCGGCAAAGTATTTAAACCCTACGGGGACTTCATAAACATCGGCACGGAGTTCTTCGGCAACGACTTTCAGTAACTCTGTAGTTACGACAGTTTTACCGATACCCGTTTTGGCAAAGTCGCGATGGGTTCCCAAATAATGGGCGCAAGCCGTCAAAAAGGCATTGGCTCCGATCATTCCTTCCGGCCCGCAGACGACACCGAACCGATCATAATCGGGATCATTGGCCAATACGAGGTCATATGAACGACCGTCTTTGATGACGCCGGCCATGACATAAGGTGATGAACAATCCATACGCACCTTACCGTCCGCATCATAGGTCATAAAGGTGAACCGCGGGTCATAACTGTCATTAATAAAGTCGGCATTAATATGATACTTTTCACATACGGCATGCCAATAATTCATACCTGAGCCGCCAAGAGCATTGACCAGAATGTGCAGATCCGCCCGGGCTATGGATTCCATATCGATAACCTGAGACAGTTCCTCTACATACAGCCCTTTATAGTCATAAGGAATGCGACTTCCCCCCTGCCGTGTTTCCGCTTCCGGCAAGGTATACCCGGTTTCCAACAAGCGGTTTGCTTCTTTTTCTACGGCCTTTGTAATCGTACTGTCTGCCGGCCCGCCGCTTACGGGATTGTACTTAATACCGCCACAGTTGGGCGGATTATGAGACGGCGTTATGATAATACCGTCACCCCGCTTTTCCGAACGGTTTTTATTATAGCGAAGAACGGCACGCGATACGGACGGGGTCGGCACAAAATCACCTTCGCAATCCGTGCAGGCTACAATCTTATTGTAAGCCAAGACATTCAAGGTCGTTTGATAAGCCAGTTGGGACAAATAGTGCGTATCCGCCCCTACAAATACAGGACCGGCCGCTCCGAAACTTTGACGCAAGTTGCAGATAGCCTGAACAACCGCGCCTACATGTAAAGCCGTAAAGCTTCCGTCCATGGCTTTGCCGCGATGCCCCGATGTTCCGAAGGAAACCCGTTGAGCCGGTTCATCTATGCAGGGAATTGTTTCATTATAAGCTTTTTTTATTTGTTCTAAATCGGGATAATCGCAGGCTCTCACCCGTTGTCCCGCCAAGGGATGTACAGACACGCTTTCCACAATCCTTTCATCTCGTTCCGGCACGGTTATATAAGCTGTTTAATGCTTACTATTCACCATATCTTATGGTAATATAAATATACTTGGTATTATATCAAATCACACCGTTCTGTAAAAGAAAGGACTCTACTATGAAATTTATCTCTTGGAACGTCAACGGGCTGCGTGCCGTTATGAAAAAGGGATTTCCCGAAATATTTAAAGAACTGGATGCAGATATTTTCTGCTTGCAGGAAACAAAGCTTCAAGCCGGTCAAATAGAAATGGACCTGCCCGGCTACGAGCAATACTGGAATTATGCCGAAAAAAAAGGCTATAGCGGCACGGCAATTTTTACGCGCATTAAACCGCTTTCCGTCTCTTACGGTATGAATATTGATGAACATGACCATGAAGGACGCCTTATTACCTTAGAATTTGAAGACTTCTATTTTATTACCTGTTACACCCCCAACAGCCAAAGTGAATTAGCTCGTCTGGATTATCGGATGCGTTGGGAAGACGACTTTCGCAACTATGTGACCGAATTGAATCGAACCAAGCCGGTCATTTTCTGTGGCGATTTAAATGTGGCTCACGAAGAAATAGATTTGAAAAATCCGAAGACAAATCGTAAAAATGCAGGTTTCTCCGATGAAGAACGGGCTAAAATGACCGAACTTCTCGCTGCCGGATTTACGGATACGTGGCGCTACTTCTATCCCGACAAAGAAGGCGTCTACTCCTGGTGGTCTTATCGTTTTAAGGCCAGACAGAACAACTCCGGTTGGCGTATCGACTACTTCATTACTTCGTCCGCTTTAGACAGCCGCTTAAAAGAAGCCTTCATTTATACGAATATTGAAGGCAGTGACCACTGCCCTGTAGGACTGGTCATCGACTAGTATAGTTTGACTCCGTGAAAACAGCCGTGTTACAATAAAACTCGGCATGCGAGTGTGGCGGAACGGCAGACGCACCGGACTTAGGATCCGGCGTCTTACGACGTGAGGGTTCAAATCCCTCCACTCGCACCAAAAAAGCTGTGCCCTATAAGGCACAGCTTTTTCATTTAGTCAACTCGTTAACTTATATCTTTACAAACCGACATCGACGACACCATGATCATAATCTTCCACGACAATATCATGGACGACCAGATCGCTGCGATGTACTTTATCAAGCATCTTGGAGCGAGCCGTTGTTATGACATTGTCACTATGTTTTCCGCCGAACCAGGCAAACTTGGATGTACCGATGGTATAGGTTAAGGTCGCATAAGGTCCGTTCAAATGGAGTGAATTCGTCTGATAACCTGCATTCAGAGTGAGATGCGGGGTAATATGTAATTCCGCACCGAATTTCATCCCTCTGACGGCCTCTCTGCGATCCAATTTTCTATAGCCTACCCGTACGGCAGAGCGGCCGCGCCAGTTATAATAATCCGCATAAACACGAGCCCATCGAGCATTTTTAAAGGTCCGTGCATAGCCGATATCAAAGCCGCTTGCAGCAACATTTTCTATCAGCTTCCAATGATTTTCATAATCAACTATAGCATAATCATAAAGACTGGTATCGGGATCCATGCCATAGGGATATAATCCTGTAGGATCGCCTAAAACAGTGCTTCGACCGTGTAACCCTATATACTTTCTGTTATGAGTCCCTAAGTTACGGTATATATTGGCATACACTTCATTATATCCCGCAACATATTCTATGCCGCCGCTAATACGCTTGTAGCCATTCTTGAACGCGTGGTCATAAAAAGCATTCGCTCCCACGTAAGAATGTTCATGTTTGCTGAGACGGCGATACCCGACACCGACATTCGCCGTGACGCCTAGGGATTCAATTTTGTTTTTTTGATGTTCATGTATCGTAAAGGTACCTGCCGGCATAGCCGGAATCCAATAGTTACTTAATTTATTAGAAGATATTTTCTCACCGCTACGACCGATACGGCCCTGCACAAAGACAACGCTCTTGGAATTTTCATCATAATGAGTGAGCGGTTGTAAGGTCTCAATATAGAATTTATTTAACTCAGTGGATTTAGATTTATCCGAAGTGACAATAGACGGTCGATCATAAGTAAAATTATGCCACCTGTGTCCGGCTGTTTCTTCAGTAGATTTCGGTCCGATACCTACAACCACATCAGTGCGATCCATCCACGTCGAATGAACAGCTTCCCGTTTTGCTTCATCTATTGTCGGCCGGCCAACTCCTATCTCATTCGTCTCTTGAATATTCGCCGCTATTCCAAGGCCACTGAATGAACAACAGGCTATAGTCCCCAAGACGGCCGCTTTCATGATTAAAGTTTTTTTCACTGTATATCTTCTCCCGACTATATTAACAATAAAATCTTTATTTTATTCTTATTATATATATAACTTCAATCACAGTCAATGCTATTATGCATAATAAAGCTATACAGTTATGATAATTTTCACATAAAATAACCGGCTCTTTTGCAAATGTCGGCAGCTAACTAACCGACTAGTTTTTCTCGGCGATGAACGCCCGCGTGTTCATCGCCCTTTTCTTTGCTCAACAATAAGATACGAGCGTGGAAGCGACCATCGGTTTTACGGTAAGAACGGGTAATAAATTTCCCTTTAATATGTCAGCACCTGTTCGATGCTGACCCCAACATTTATTATAGAACCTTTTTGTTTATATATGCTTTTTAGTTGACTATTGTATTCTTATTTAATATGATAGATGTGTAATTAATCGGTATTATATCTCATCTTTTGTTATAGACTTAATCGCTACGTATCCCCACGGTTTTACGGCTTTTGCCTAAAAATATATTCAAGGAGTGATTCCCATGAACAAGAAAAAAGTCAGTGCTCTCGTCATGGCCGGCCTTTTGGCTTGCACCTTTATGGCAGGCTGCGGCAACTCAAACGGTGACAAGAGCGGCGACAATGCAAAGCAGGAACAAAAGAGCCCGGAAATGCAGGCATACGAAAAATTCCTGGCCATCCCTATGGGTGCTTCGTATGATGACGTAAAAAAAGCACTCGGAAGCGAAGGTACCTTGTCTACGGAAAATGAAGTAGCCGGCATTAAAACACAGGCCTATGACTGGAAAGAAGGCACTACGGGTGTGACGGCTCTCTTCCAAAACGGAGCCCTGGTCACCAAGGCCATGGTCAGCCCGAGCTTTTTCAAAGCTAACGGGGAAACGATTAAACTCGACCAGTTTAACAAGGTACAACCCGGCATGACTTACGACCAAGTAAAAGAAACCCTGAATAATCGCGAAGGTTATTTGTTAAGCGATGCCGAAATAATGGGTACAAATGCAAAGGTTTATATTTGGATGAACGACGACCAGTCAAGCGTACAGCTCACCTTTACAAATAATACGGTAAGTGCCAAAGCACAATCCAATTTAAAATAGGAAAAGAAACACAAAACGGTTCGGTCTGTTGACCGAACCGTTTTACTTTTATCTATGATTTATACTTGGCAAATTCTTTTTCCAAAGCAGGTATAGCTTCAAACAAGTCACCGACAATGCCGTAATGAGCGAATTCGAAAATAGGTGCTTCCGGATCCTTATTGACGGCAATAATCATAGGCGCTTCAGCTAAGCCCAACTTATGCTGAATAGCACCGGATATCCCTAAGGCAATATAAATCTTAGGAGCAATCTTCTTCCCTGTAATACCGATTTGCTGGTCATGAGTTGCCCACCCGTTATCTACAAGGGGTTTCGACACACCCAAGGCTGCACCGATGGATGCTGCAAATTCCTTTACCTTTTCGAAGCCTTCTTCATCACCTACACCGCGACCGGCACCGACGACAATATCCGCCGTCTCAATAGTAAGTTCCTGTTCTTCTACCGGTAAGGGTTCAAAAGAGACAACTTCCTGCAAAGCCTTCTGCCCCTGTAAGTCCACCTTTTCATGAATAACTTCGCCGCTGCGAGACGAGTCGAGTTTATTACCACGGAATATCTTGGCACTTACAGTCGCCAACTGAGGTCGTGTCGTCGTCAAAATCTTCACATACAACTTGCCCGTAAAGGCCGGTCGAATCCATGTAATGTCATCTCCGTCACCTTCATAGCGGCAATCGATGCAATCGGCCACAAGTCCCAAGCCGGCAGCGGCCGATAAGCGACCTCCCAAATCTCTGCCGTTATAGGATGCCCCGATTAAAAGAACGTTCGGTTCATACTTTTCTGTTAATTCCCGAACTGCCGTCGTATATAAGGACGAATCATAAGACTTCAGTTCTTCATTATCCACAACTAAGGCGCAGTCGGCACCGTAACCGATAGCTTCTTTTGCCGCCGCTTCTTCCCCCGATAAGACAAGAGCTACCAGCTTTTTCCCCTTGGCATCCGCCAGTTCACGGCCCTTACCCAAAAGTTCCTGACTGATTTGTGCGACCTTACCGTCTTCCGTTTCAATATATACCCAAACACTTTGTTTGATATCCATTTACGATTCCCTCCTTATACGATATGGTCGGCGGCCAATTTTTTGAATAATTCGGCTATAGCCGCCTTTTCATCGGCACCTTCAATCATAATACCTACTGTATGTTTTTCCGGTGCAAAGACACCCGCAACGGCAGTAGCCGATCCGGCCTTCCCCGCTTCTTCGGGAGCTAACCCCAAATCTTCTAACCGCCAGGTGTCAAAAACGGCTTTCTTCGCATTCATTTTACCTCTGATATTAGCGGAGCGAGGAGTATTGGCCGTTTCGGATACGGAGCATACCAGCGGCAGAGGAGCTTTTACCTTTTCCGTGCCGCCGCGATTTTTACGCGTAATAACCAAACCGTCAGCCGTAGTTTCCACTTCTTCGGCATAGGTTAAAAGAGACATGCCCAGACGCTGTGCCACTGCCGGAGGAATCTGTCCCGTATCTCCGTCCGTAGACTGACGTCCTGTAAAGACAAGATCGACGGAACCGATTTTTTCAATAGCCTTAGCCAATATTTTTCCTGTAGCCAACGTATCGGAACCGGCCATCCTTTCATCCGATACGAGAACACCCTTATCGGCACCCATGGCAATTCCGTCGCGCATCGCATCAGCTGCGGTAGCCATCCCCATGGAAATCAGGGTGACTGTCCCTCCCACGCTGTCTTTAACAGCTAAAGCCGCTTCAATAGCATGTAAGTCGACAGGATTCAACATAGACGGTGCTCCGATACGCACGAGATTATTGGTTTTCGGATCAAGCTCAATATCGGAAACGGACGGAACCTGTTTAACTAATACTGCAATATTCATTTTCATTCCTCCCTGCTAACTAATAATTATGTTCATATTATAAGCCATCTTAACTTTTTTATCAACTAATAATAGTTATTTTTTACTTAAATATACCTAATAGGTATATTTAAGGTCGAGTTATGAAAAAAAGACATTTACCCATAAAAAAAGACGAGCCAATGCTCGTCTTTTTATTTTAAAGGATTTTAGATAAGAACTCTCTGGTACGTTCTTCTTTGGCATTGGTAAAAATGTCTTCAGGCGTGCCTTCTTCCAATACAATACCGCCGTCAATAAAAAGAACCCTATCCGCCACTTCACGGGCAAAACCCATTTCATGAGTAACTATAGCCATGGCCATGCCTTCTTTGGCCAAATCTTTAATAACGTCGAGAACTTCGCGGACCATTTCCGGATCAAGGGCCGAGGTGGGTTCATCAAAGAGCATGAATTTAGGTTTCATGGCCAAGGCTCTGGCAATAGCCACACGCTGCTGTTGACCGCCCGACAAAGTACCGGGATAAGCATCTTTTTTATCGCTTAAACCGACTTTCTCCAGCAAAGCTATAGCTACATTCGTAGCTTCTTCTTTTGTCATACGCTTTGTTTTAACCGGTGCCAAAATTATATTTTCCAAAACGGTCATGTGCGGAAAAAGATTGAATCGCTGGAAAACCATTCCCACTTCCATGCGAACTTCATTTACTTTCTTTGTCGAATCAAGAGTCAATCCGTCGACAATGATTTCCCCCGACGTAGGTTCTTCCAAGTAATTAATACACCGTAAAATCGTGCTTTTTCCCGATCCCGAAGGCCCGATAATTACGACAACTTCTTTATCTTGAATGGTGAGGTTAATACCTTTTAAAATCTCATGCTTGCCGAAGGATTTTTTTAAATTTTTAATTTCTATCATCCGTTGCGAACCTCCGTTCCAAATAGCTGACCAGTTGAGCGATACCGAGGGTCATAATCAGGTAAAGTACGGCAACAGCCAACCAAATTTCCAAGGCCCCGTAAGTTTTGGAAATAATCAACTGACCGCGACGTGTCAATTCTTCAAAGCCGATGACGGAAACCTGAGCCGTTTCCTTCGTCATGGAGATAAACTCATTGCCCAAGGGAGGAATGACATGTTTAAAGGCTTGCGGCAAAATAATATAAAACATAGTTTGCATCCACGAAAGCCCCAAAGACCGGCCCGCTTCCATTTGTCCTTTATCTACTGACTGAATTCCGGCACGGAAAATTTCGGATACATAAGCACCGCTATTGATAGAGCAAGCCAAGACGGCTGCCAAAAAGGGATCGATACGAGTCCCGAGCACTTGCGGTAGAGCAAAATAAATCAAAAAGATCTGAACCAGCATAGGCGTTCCGCGAATGACGTTTACGTAGCATACGCTTACAGCTTTTAATAACTTGATTCCCGATAATCGGCAAACGCTGATAATAAGACCCAATAAAAAGCCGATACCTACGGAAATAGCTGTAATTTTGATTGTCATGGCCGCACCCAATAATAGTAACGGCAGGGAATTCCATATTAAATCGAAATTCATAGCACCTTCACTCCTTAAATTTATCTACCCAACTGATGCACCAGATTATACAGGCCTTCATCAAATACAAATCGAATCTTATCCGCTTCTTCATACGGTGTGGCGACGACTTGCCTGCCGACGGAGCCGACAACACAGTTATACTTACCTTCCAACAGCACATCAACCGCCTTCTGTGCAAAACGTCCGGCCATAATCGAATCATAAGCTGACGGTGAACCGCCGCGTTGCACATAACCCAGAACAGTCAAGTTAGCCTGTAGATACGTGTGTTCTTTTATATAATCAACCACTTCCGTACCTGTAGCGGCTCCTTCGGCAACAACGATAATACTGCTCATCTTATTCATGCTGTGTGATTCCAAAAGATGGCTACAAACGGCCTGAAAATCAACAGGATGTTCGGGTGTCAAAACAATTTCCGCTCCCGAGGCCATCCCTGAATAGAGAGCGATAAACCCGGCATGACGACCCATGACTTCAATAACGGCTACACGGTCATGAGAATAAGCCGTATCACGAATCTTATTCACCGAGTCAAGCACCGTATTCACAGCCGTGTCAAAGCCGACCGTATATTCCGTCCCGACCATATCCCCGTCAATAGTACCGGGAATAACGACGGTAGGAATCCCCAAGCGGCTAAGTGCTTCAGCCCCTTTCATGGAACCGTCCCCACCGATAACAACCAAGGCGTCAATTTGTCGGGAACGTAGAAATTCAGCAGCTTTTTTCTGTACTTCCGGTTCTATGAATTCAAGACAACGGGCTGTACGTAAAAAAGTTCCGCCTCGTTGAATAATTTCTCCTACAGAACGCCGATCAAGAGGCTTTATATCTTCATCCAACAAACCGCCATAACCGCGAACAATACCTTCTACGCTCAGTCCCTTATAAATGGCATATCTGGTAACGCCGCGAATAGCGGCATTCATACCCGGTGCATCTCCGCCACTCGTTAAAACGGCGATTTTATTAATGTTCATGCGTCTTTCCTCCCCGATCTCGCTTGGCAAACTGTATTTTTTCCTTATGAATTGCTTCAACAATCGTATCGACAATATAAGAGGCACCGCCGCGAGTCGTGTCAATCGTAAAATCACAATAGGGGTATACATCTTCCCACTGCTTCATCATCGTTCGTACGAAGTTGTGCAAATCGTCGTAATCTACAGTCGGTCTCTTACCGATATGTCTGCCGACCCTCTCCTCCACTCGATACGGTTCGGATGACAAGGCCACAATAACTCCGTTCCGATGAAGAATACGATACGTATCGACATTCATGGGAAAATTGCCGCCGAAAGAAATAACCGCTTCATGATAACGACTTACTTGATGAAGAATATTGATTTCCCTTTCCCGAAAAATCGTTTCCCCCGCCTCATTATAAAATTCGGCAATAGTCATGCCTACAGCCCGTTCCAGTCGTCGATCCGTATCGACGAACTGCCATTTCAGGCGTTGTGCCAGCTTGCGGCCGATATGGCTTTTTCCGCTGCCCATCATGCCTACAAGTACAATGTTACGTTTCATCATCTGTCCCCCCTGCGCAGACTCTGAAAAACTATACGTATGAATTGTCTACTATTATAGCAAAAAATAAGGAAAGATAACACTGTAAATAGAAAAAAGCAGTACTTTTTATGCATACTTTGGTGATTAATATGCATTCAGTACTGCTTTTTACTCTTTATTACTTTTATTTTCCCTTTTTACCTTACAGGAGTGAATATCAATGCTCATTATTCCTGCCGCCCTATTTTCGTCTCGTCCCGACTCCAAATGTGTAATTTCCACGAACACGGGCGGCATCAGACAATCGATATCGTTGAGAAAGCGTATAAAATCAGCATAGCTCCCGCAAGCCGTCACTTCGTAGACCTCATCTTTGCCGCTCGAAAGACTGTGTAAATCCGTAATGTTAACGGAATTTTTATGTGCCAATTCTTCCGCCATAACGGGAATATCCGTATTATCATCTAAGACAAAGGGGATAAACGCCGGCTCTTCACGGTTCTTAAGTTGTTGTGACGCAAGTCGGTTTTTCCCTAAGTGTACGCAGGCTTCGTACAAAGCTATGTCACGCATAATTGCAAAAACACATAGAATCAGGGTTATTAAAAATAAACCGATTATATACGCATCCAACGACTTGTCTTTGTATACTGAAAAATTATTCTTTAACCAGTTCGAAATGAGTCACTCCTTCCCGTTCTTCAGTTTTTCCGACACGCCATACGGAATTTTCCGTCTTAGCCTTTAACGCATTTTGCCAACGTGAAATCTCTTCTTTCTTTTTCGTTTCTCCCGTAATAACCAAAGCATTACCTCGCTTTTCGCATTTCAGGAAGGTAATATTTTCAGGCTTTGTTTCTCCTATATGTACTAAGAAAGCGGCCGAGTCCGTCTTTTCTTCCAACCGTTCCTTCAGTTCTTTCGCTGCTCGACTGCAATTTTCGGCAGATTTTTTATGAATTTCCGACTGTCGTATAGCTTCTCCCGACGTTTCGGACCGTATCTTTCTGCCGACATTTTCTAAACCGCAGCCGTACAAGAGAGCTATACTGAGAATGAATGAAACCGCTACTTGAGCAACTATAAACAGATTACGGAAAGTCTTTTCGTGTCCCTTCGCTTCTCTAAAAGAAAGGCTTAAATCAAACTCCATGACTATAACCCCATTAATAAAGGCATGGCTTCAAACTCCACCTGCCATTTTTTCCTTAAGGCCTCTGCTTGAACATGTCTCTCAGGAAGAACCACGGCATGATCTACTCCCGGGTCGTCTTCACAAGTATATGCGCAAACATTTCTTTTATTAAGGACTGTAATGTGCCTTTTACCGTCATCCGTAATGGACACGCTTCCCTCATATGAGGGATACAATTTCCCAATAAGAGCCGGTAATATATCAATTCTGTCTAACAAACATCCCTTTTCTCTGCAACAACGAATGACGGATTCCACTGTATTCGCCGGATAAGCGGCAGCCAACCAGGTATATTCTCCCTGTAGCTGTTCTTCTCCCGTCCTGACGGCATCATAGACATATTCTTCGGCGCTATCTAATATCATGCCGCTCCAAGCTACGGACTGACCGGCTTCTTTGCGCGATGCCGTGGGTAAAGACAATGAACGGACAATTAAGTCTCCGTCACCCAATACAACAGTCAACAAATATCCTTTCAGGGCATACTGATCGATGACGTGTTCTACCATAAGCGACGTATTACCGCCTTTTCGCTTTCCCGGAGCATCTGTAACCGATGCCTGAAGTGCTACAACTTGTCGCCATGCGTTTTTTTCGCAACGAACAACGCGGCACTGCGTTTCTTCAGGCCAGATAATAGCTCGTCGCCTGGCACTGTAACGCCTGAAAACAGCACGCTTTAATAGTGTATCCACCGTATCCTTCCCTTCCCGTCCTGTATCGTAAATTTCAAAGAACAAGTTTTTATACAACCGTCAACCTTACGACAAGCACAGCTTTCCAATATATAATCGCCCTTCGTCGTTTCCCTTATTTTGACACGGGTCTTAACTTTTTCATCTTCTTCCGTAAATGGTGAAAAATGTCCCTTACAATACATATCATAAGCTTTAAAAAGAGATTCCTCAGCCCTGTATTCCGTTTCCGCTCCCCGCATATATTCGGCTTGGCAACCGAGCTCCGCCGAGGCGGAGCGGGAAAAGGCCACAGTCATACTTAGAGCCGCCAATGAAAGTCCTAAAATAACAAAGGTCATAAAACCGTTTCTACGAGTTCTTACCATATTTATCCTTCCATGCAGTGGATAAGGGTACGACATACACACAACATTCCTGTTCTTCTTCAGTAACTCTGTCTTTCAACATAAAATGCATGACAATCGCCTCTTCATCTTTTTGAAAAAACGCTTCTCCCTCATACGGCTCTACAAAAACGGCCGTATGTTGTTCCGCCCTGTAATCATCTCCCGTCAGTGGCTGAACTGTCCCGTTATTCAATTTTTTATACAGTCCGAACTTATGCACCGTAAAACCGGCATTTTTTCCGTTTTCATCCGTATAGGTGACCGTTTTGCCGCTGACTCGTACATTTTCCGCATAACGCAGTTCGTGTCGAACCGTTTCTTCACATATGACAGCCTGTCGCAACAGACACTCTCTGCTATAAGCTTCTTTATACCTTTTTACACTGTTCGTAAACAAAGTTGAAAAAATAAGGGTTGTTGCACAGGCGATACAAGCATATAGGATGATTTCAACTGAAAAGAAGCCCTTACCGCTCTGCCGTCTTGTGTGTAGTAAGAACATATTTTTCACCATCCCGCGTTGTCATAACCACCTTATAAAGCGTAGATGAATTCGTATCTTCTACTGATGCTTCTACACGTATACCGTATTTTTCGGCCAAGTCTTTTGTATATTTACATCTTTTACCTATGCGTAACGCTTCCATCTCGCATCTGCCTACGGTAGCTACCGCTCGCATTTGACAAGCTCTATGCAATAAAATCAAAGCACGATTCTGGCAAACACTTACGGCCGTAAAAATGAGAAGTCCCGCACTTAAGGCTATCAATGCATCGGCAAAAATAAAGCCGTTCTTACTCCGTTCGAATGCGCCCCGTCTGGGCCGCAATGATAATATGTCTTTTATACCGCTCATCATCCGTCTCAACAACAAGATGCATCGTCTTTCCTTCCGGGCGTCCGTCTCCGTCAAAAGATACAATACCCGTTCCCTTAACCGAAACGCCTTTCGGAAATGCCTGCTCCTTACGAACTGTAAGGGGATCCGTTGTAAGTACATATTCTTTCGGGCGTACATATAATTTCCCTGCTCCGTATTGACCTCGATTTCCTATTGACCGGGTACGCAGACACCGCATTTCCGTCACTAATTCACTGACAGTCGTATCAACGGCATATTGATTTCGTCGCCTATGCACGGCTACAGGGGCGGCCATTGTCGAAACAATAGCCGCCAATGCCAGAACTACTATCAACTCTGTCAGCAAGTACCCGTTTTTCTTCATAAAAGAACATCCTCTAAGAACGCTCCCCATTGTCCGACAACCCACCACCCTCCTAAAATAAAGGGAGCGAAGGGAACGAGCGTATTCTTTTTGATAAATCTTACCGGCAAGGCCGCACAAGCACCTGTCACAAAGGCCGCCACCAACATAAGATAGGCTCCGATCCCGTCGCAAGTCGGAGCTAACAGGGCAAACAGCTTAACATCTCCCGAACCCGTTTGCTGCGGTGCCACGGCATGTAAAGCAATCATAAAGATCACACTTCCCGCCATAACGGCAAGATTCGGTTGTACTGTATGAACCGACAGGTACAGTCCCTGAATACCTGCAAGAATTAACAAAAGCAGGTCGGGAATCCAATACCATTTCATATCACATACGATAAAAATCACGGACAAAATCATCATAGCTGCAACATAGAGATTCTCATAGTTATTAAGTATCCAAGTCGCCACGAAATTTTTTAGCCTCCGTTTTTAATATCTTCCATTTGTGACGTATAAGTCTTCCCGTCAAAAGTTCCCGATACGACGCCGTCCGTGCCTATGCTGTATACAGTTCCGTCAGGTTACTTATTTTACTACGACTAAAAATAGACCCCTCGTTGTGAGGGGTCTTTGTTGTTTAGAAGTATCTTTTTATGAAGGCGATCCGTTCAGCGACTTCATCTTGGTCGCAGCCATCAGCGGCCGCTTCTTCGATGACGTTTTGGAAAATCGCCGCGATTTCATCGGTGAAGTTCTGCAAGGCCTTTTCTCTTACTTGTTCTTCACTCATTTTAAACGCCCAGCTTACATCAAGGCCGCATTCACCGCTATTGTCGCACGTTTCTTCATACGTGCCGTCGGAGCGGTGTGTTACGAACTCAAGAGAGTTGACAACATCAGCCGGCCATTCTTTAGAATCTTCGGCGAATTTTACAGCCGCTTCCGTGTAGGATTCGAGACCCCCAAGGCTTTGAACTTTGTCGTTTTGCTTTTCTTTCATTTCGTCCATAGCTTTGAAAACAAGAGCCGAAACCCAGTCGCTCGGCATTCTTTGTTCTAACTCCCAATCTTGCCATGTTCTTTTGGGGATATTCAGTTTTTCAGCGATTTCCTTCTGTGTCATTCCTAATGCTTCTCTTCTGCTTTTAAATTCGTTCATTTGTATTCTCCTTTCGCCGTTAGGCAATTCATATCTTTATCTTGATTAAAGTATAGCACGCATTGCGTGTATTTGCAAGTAAAAATATAAAATTTATCTATATCCGAATATCATGGAACACGTTCAACGATTACATTAGGACAACAAAAAAAAGAGGACCCCCGAAGGAGTCCCCTCAATCACCATTCTTTAATTGTGTACAGTACAGTACCGCCACGAACGCCCGTGCCGTCAGCGTGTATAATCCCTTCGACTCTCCCGGCCTGATAGCCGATAGACAAGTAGGGCTTGCCGTCGATGTATGTACCGCCTGTCTTAATCTTGTGATTGTTACGCAAGTTGATTTTGTACACGTCTACTTTTTGTTTTTCGTCGTCCACGGTTACGATTGTCCTATCCGATTTCGCTCGTGCCGCTGACGGGATCTGACTATCGTTCTTCCGTATCGCTTGCTCCGTCTTATCGGCGGCTGCTGTCAAATTCGGTGCGGTTACGTAATACGATACATTCGGTTTCGTCGTTCCGTCGTGAATACGTTCGATTTTCGTTACGATTTCGGTTGCTTCTCTGTCGGAAACGTGCAAATCCTTCTTTACCGAATTTTTGTCGGTCGTATCGGAAAATTGCATTTGTGTAGTCGTTTCTGACGGCTGTTTTACGTGGCTTACAGCAAAGTATATGCCGAGTAAGCAAAACAGCGTTAGAACGCAAAATAAGCCAAGTTTTAGCCATTTGCCTGTTTTTTCGTCGTTGAAAGGTTGGAAATACATCAATTCACCGCCTTTTGCTACTCGTACATAACATTTTCATCGACATTCACGCCGTCAACGTTCCCGGATTCGGAATACTGCCATATTTTTATGTTCGCGTTCGGCTTGTCGAGTTGCAAGTCATTCCGGCTTGAATACTGTGCGACCCACAACGGTACGTAATTCGGTAAGCTGTCGATATTCATTCCGTTCATAAACATATCATAGCTGCCGTACAATCCGACGTACTTGCCCTCAGCATTCATACGATTCACCCACGCCATGACGACGGTTGTCAGTTCGTCCGCTCCGAGGTTTCTTTGTGCTTCGGTTTCAACATCGAGCCAAATACCGGCTGACAAGTCCACTCCGTCGAGGTACGTATCCAGTTGGTTGAGTAGCCAATCCGCTTCGGCTTCGGCTTCTTCTGTAGTCGTGGCCGTCGAGTAATAATATACGCCCAGTTCCATTCCGTGTGCCTTTGCTTCATTGATATTATGTACAAATAAATCATCGAGAGTGTGACCGTTTCCCGTGTAGCCTATGCGGCAAATACAGAAATCATAACCGAGGATCCTCGCCCGTTCAAAGTCCAAGCCTTCTTGCCAAGTGGATACATCTATACCGTATTTCATTTTCTTCCTTCACCTCTTTCGCTCGTGTTCGTCACTTGCGGCCGCTGCTGTTCTTCCAGTCTGTCGGGTATGCCGTTGCCGTTTCGGTCAATAAATAACGCTAGAAACCCCGAAAAGGCGACAACCACGGGCGGCGTGAACACGTGGTCCACGATACTCGAACCTACCGTAATTAGTCGCCCGTGTTCTTCACTTACATAACCCTGTAAGAACGATAACAGATAAGTAATCGACATCAGTACAATCGGCGTAATCATAATCGATACGAGGAACCGAGTCGCAATAATCCCCGTCGGACTGATTCTTGCAATTCTCGCCGATTGAAACGCCTTCTTGAGTGAATTAATTACCTGTTCTCTCATCGCTTATCACCGTGGATTTCGTTGCGTAAGTCGTCGACTCGTGACTCCAAAACTTCCACCCGTCCAACAAGCTGTAAATGCCGCTGTGCTTGCTGGATTCTGTCTTGCCGAGATAATCGGATTTCTTCTTTCAATTCTTTTAGGGTCTCAATTAGAGTATCGTACTTAGTCGTGATGAATTTTATGTCGTTCTCACGGTCTTTTTTTATGTTCTCCAACATCGGCGAGATACCATGATAATATATGCCGCCGCATATAGTACCGATGATTACGACGATAGCTGCAATGCTCTCAAACGTAAAACTCCATGTCCACATGCTAGCCTTCGCTTTCTGCGTTTTCTTCGCCGAGTACGTCAAGAATTAAGTTGTGGATACAATCTTCAGTAGGGCAAGCACCGTCTTCATTTAATGTGGCGTAACACCATTCACAAAAGTGCATTACAGGTACATTGCTTTTGATTTCTTCCATATTATTTCACCGCCTTAATTTTAGCTAACATTTCTTGATTGAGTTTCTTGTATTGTTCTTGCAAATCAGAAATATCTCCATTAATCAATCGTCTACGTAGTACCATTTGTTCCAACGTTTCAAATCGTGCATCGTAGTATTTTTTTATGTCTGCAATTTTATCGGCTTTTGTTGGCTCGTATGGGGTTACGGGAATATCAACAAACTCACCATTTACATATGCTTTACCGCTTGTGAATTGTTTCTGCATTTCACGATCACCTGTTATGATGTTAGCAGTTGGATATGTTTGTTTGGCTAATTGCTCTGTTTCTTCAAGAGTATCCGCATGTACTCCTACAACGTAGGAAGTTTGACGAACACCCTGCTCATTTAATACAAATACATAGTTCATACTTTTATCCTTTCTTTGAGGTAGAAATGAAATTAATTGAGAAATCAAAAGGGGATCCTGAAATCCCCTTTTTTGCATATAATTCCCTATAATCCTATAGCCACCCAATACACGCCATCATATGGATATAAACTTCTTATGCTTTGCAAGAACATTTTAAACGAATTATTTTTTAAATCTCTAATTTGAGTCCAAATATCTATTAGTGTTGGATTTGGATTAGTACTATTGTTAATCATGTTTGACAATACTAATAGCGGTTTATTAAAAGCAATTGGGAATACAGTTTGTGGCAATTCTCCTTCAAAAGTAGCTTGTGTGGTTCCTTGAATAATTCCCCCTTGGATAATTAAATTCCCAAACAACTTGCCTAAGCAAATATACCAAGCATTTACATTACTGAAATCATATCTAATTCCAAGCCCCGCCGCCTTCTCGCTTTCCAAGGCGTTTACTACATCCGTTGCGTTTTTAATATTTAGTCCACTTAAAAGAGTTTTTACGAGTTGCAGAGTCGGTGCCTTGGTCTGTGTGTCTGACCGGTCTATGTTCGTGATCATATTATTAAGCTGTGTAATGACAGACTGGAAGCGGTTTTCATGTGCGTTCGTAGACTTGTCATGATCCTTTAACTCTCCTTGCGTAATATAGGTCGCGTCCTGATGAACGAATGTAATATTGCTTGCGTTGCCTATCTTCGTTCTAATTTTATAAATCTCGCTGTCTATGGGCGTATTCTTGTCAGGGATATAGCCGACCTGATTGCCCCCGTTCGTGTACGAGTACATGATTTCTTCGCCGCCGTCAATTTTGGCGAACAAAGCGACTTCCTTTGGGAAAAACCCTTCTTCAATGGTGCTATTTGACAACGTTGCCGCTATCATGTACTGCCCGGCCCCGTCCTTAACCGCCGAACTAACGGGTAGCGTCATCTTCGGACTGATGACGTTCGTCATCTGACTAATATTCTTGCCGCTGTCATCACCGTTGCCGACAACAACTTTAGTAAATACCACTGCTTTTTTAGTTGCGATTGACTCCGCTAAAAGGTTATACCCTTTAGCCGTTATAATATTACGCGGATACTGACTTGCCATATTGTTCTCCTCTCTTACCCTACATTATTAACTACGTGACCAACTTTAACCCACACGCCGCCGTATAAGTCTGCTGTGTCCATGTCAGTGTTCACACCTACAGACGGTTCTATAATCGTCGTGTTTCTGCGACTGACCCAGACCGCAGCCGAAAGTTCTCCGTCTACGTCGTGAACGTCTGCAATTGATATGCCGATATGTGACGGCTTTACAATGGCGAGGTTCTGCCGTATCTGGTTGACCGCGTACACGAACGAAGAATTGCTAAACTCTAACTTCAACAAACCGTCCTCAAACTTAACTTCCACATCATCGAGAACGAAGGTTTTTACGATTGCTTTTATCTTTTCAAGCGTGCATTTGCCGCTGTTGTTCCAAAGCATTTGCACAATCTGCCGTCGCTGGTCTACTGAACCTTTAGGGCTTATGCCTAAGTCCTTTTCGTATACTCTCAATCCCCTTGCTCCGACCGCGTCAAAAAAGCCATTATCTAACAACTCATCGAGTACGCCGTCAATGTCCTGTAGCTGTAATCCCGCCGCTTGGTATAACTCTCTGACCCACGGGTCGTTGCGGTATATTTTATTGATTGCTTTTAAGGCGTATTCCTTGAAATCCGTTCTAGTCATTGAGTGTCACCTCAACCGTGCCGAGGGTTGCAACCTGTTCTACGGTGAGCGGGATTTTTGTTGCTTGTCCGTTCACTGTAACCGCTTCATAATCGGTTACGCCTTGCACGCCAAGAACAATATTGCTAATCTGTGCAACTGATACATACGGCTGCTTGAAGGCGATCGCCTTTAGATACTCCGTAATTGAAGCGGTTATGGCTGCCGTAATAGATGACTTGGTCGCCGTCGCTGTATGTGATACGCCTGTGACTGTGATATTAATCGGAACAGCCGCCGCACTGACAACCGTACAATACGCTCCGACGGGTGCTTGTCCTGCTCCTATGCCCTTGCTGTCAGGGTCGATGTATTCTTGTACCCTCTTCACAAGAGTCGAGTCGGCAGGCTGTCTGTCGGAGTTGATTATGACCACCTTCACGGTATTATTCCCGTTCCACAAGCCTATTACGTTCGCTTCGCCGACGCCTTCAACCTCTTTCGCCCACCTTTTATAGTGGTAGTCGTTGCCGCTCGTTGCGGGTTCTCTGAGTTCTTCGTAATACCGTTCTCTCAAGTCATTGTCGCTTTCTTCATTTTCGCCATTAATCGTCGGCTCATCGTTGATAATTGAGTTAATCCCCGGTATCGTAATCGGCATTTGCGTTATCGTACCTTTGGGAACATTGCCAACCGCTCCTGTCTGCATACACTGAATACGCACCGTATCACCATTGGCCACGTCCTTAGTTTCCAATGATTCGTACTGGATTCCGCTTTCTGACTCAAACAGATCGCCTTGATGTATAGTACCGCTCCCGTCAACAATCCGAATGCTGCCGATAGCCCTCGTTGCCTTACGTCGTTGCGTGCCTTTACGCTGGAAGGCGATACGGCTAAGTTCTTCACCTGTGAGATTATCAACGTCTTGCTTGCGTTCGATTTCCTCGCACTTTTCCCACAATTCAAGCAAAGCGAATGCCTCGCCCCTTGTAAGGTCATACGTCGGAAAGCCTTCAGTCTTTTGGTAGGCGTTGTCGATGTGTTCGAGCATTGTGTTATGAATGCGGTCTACACTATATTCCGAGTTCATAATCGATTTTCACCTCTTCCCCCGTGTTCGTAACGACCGTAAAATAAAAAATCCCCGCATTGAAGTTCCAATCCTTTACAACCGCAACACACGGGACTTTGTTCGTGATTCCCTCTGTGATTCTTCGCTTTATCTCTGATACCTGATAAGCCCTAGGCAACCGATAGCCGAGAAGGTGACGAAGGTCGAGTCCGAAGGAATCGGAGTATATCATATATTTTTTTAGTTCTGTCCTGATAAATAACTCAATCCATTGCTTAATTGCTTCTGTCTGCGTATCTTCTACGTTCCTACCGTCTTTGAAGATGAAGCGGTGAGTACGATAGTCGAACGCAAACGACCGCCCTACTTTGTGTTGTGAGTTGGTCGCGGTTGCCGTTGATTGGATTGAGTTCGTGAAGTTATAATCCTTCGGAAACATTTAGACTCCTTCCTTCACTACGTCAACAATAAAAAAATGTTGTTCGTTTTCGTCCGGAATAACAAGCACTTTGTCGCCTGTCTTCCATAATTCATTGAGTACGATTTTCCCCTCGCCTTGTGCCGAATATCCTGAATTACTACCAGCCTGACAACCGTTATGCGTCATTTGCCCTGAATGCCGATAAGCGTAAGTCGTAATGTGGTGAAGAAGCGAGAAACACACATACCCGTTTGAGTTGTCAATCATGAACTTACCGTCCTTGATAGCGACCTTCCAAGGCGATGTACTCACAACCTCACCGAGTACCGCCCCTATTCGTATCGGATTGGTTCGGCTCTTTAGTTCTTTAGCAATTGTGCCGTGCCATTCTTCCATATTCTCACCACCTTACGACATTCGTATAATCTTCGACGGTGATTCGCCATTGTGCCATGCGTAATTCGCGTCATTATAGAACGTCGCATGGCCTTGACTTGACGAATTACCGAAGCAACCGCCCGCACCGTCGGCAATAACAACATGCTGATTGTCACCATATATAAGCAAGTCGCCTTTCTTGGCGTATCCGTCGAACGACTCAACTTTATATCCCGCCGCTTCCGCATGACTTGCAAGAACATCCACATTATTCGTGCCGATATCCGCTTCATGCTTTAGGAAAGGATTGTAATACGACCCCGCCTTTACTGCCACATCAACGCACCCGTTATCGGTATATACACTTTCATACCCGTTCAGTGCGTTCATGCCAGCGTCGACTTGTGCCGCGTTTGCTGTACTGCTCACGGCATTCGGTGTCGCGGTTGTGGTTGTGGTTGTTGTGTACTTACTCGTGTCAGGTTCTGGAACAACCCTTTGCAAGTCAAGTGTCATCGTGTGATTGACTCCGTATGCGTGTTTGCAGTTGGTTACAGTGAATTTATCGTGAATATTCACCGTATTGTCATCGATGATAATGATTCGACCGCTTCGCACGGGATCATCTCCGAGAAGTGTCACATTGAGTTTTTCGCCTACTTTGTTTAAGTCCTGTATTGTCTTTTTAGCGATTTGTGCCGTCTGTGCTTGCTTCTTATCGTCTACCTTCACTATCTTGCGGATTAAGCCGTAATTCTTTACGCTCTCATCGTCCTGTATTGTCGACTTCACGGAAGCGGCTTTTTCCTTACTAGAGATTGCGACAATACTATTTCGCATTTCTTCCATGCTTAAATCTCTTGAATAATTGCTAATAGGGTCGGTGACAATGTCATTCAAGACCAGTTCTTTATAGTCCTCTACGTGAATTTTTCCGTCCCTGTATTCTAAGCGGTACTTGTTGCCCGTCTCGTCCGTGGCTTGCTTGATAATATCTTGTATGACTTCGCTCACGGGTTGACCTTGATAGACCTTTTTAATACTTGTCTTAATATCGGCAACATTGCCAAGCGGTACATCATTCTCGCTACATACTTTTTTAATTGCTTCCGTTCCGCTTATGCCATTGAATTGAATTTCAATCTCCGACTTGTTTAAGTAGAAGCAGTAGTCAAAGCATGTATAACTGTACTTGCTCGCTCCGCTCTGTTTCTCGCTTACGACAATGCCTTGAAACACGGGAACTTCTTCCGGTTCTTCATTGAGTGTCATTGTCGCACTCTTACGGTTGTTGCTTTTTTGATTGCTAAACTCAACCTTGCCGCCAATCTTGAGCCGTTGCCCGCTCATATTCACGTCAAACGGATTATCAACAAGGTCAAAACTGAACTCTTGCCCCAGTGTGTCGATACTGTCGGAGCGTTGGTAATTGTTCGTATAAGCCGTAATCTCACGGGTTTCCGTCGTGTCCTTGCCGTCTTTGTCTTTTTCGACGTTGGTGTATTGCAACTTCATTAGTGCATTACCCCCGTTTCCTTGTTTTCGCCGCCTGTTGTCGACTGCGTCTGCGTTGAAGTGTTGGTATATACATACTCTTCAATGCTGATTGTCGCTTTTATATCTCCGACTTTATCAAGCGAATGAGAAAGGTCATTTATGACGCAAGGCATGTTCAGTATCTCGTTGCCGTCGGATTGTATAATACATATCCGCACAACCGCTTTCATGGCTCTTTGTGCCTTGAAAAATTGCAAGCACGCTTGCCCGTCTGTACCGTTGCCGCGAATGAAGGAATACGACTTATTAACGGGCAGTAGAATATTGTCGAGTGTCAATGACCGAAGCCCCATTGCTCCGATTAGCTTAATGTCTCCCCGTAGTCCATTGAATGTTTCATTGTTTTGCGGCTCGTGTATTGTCGGTAAGGGGTTCGGAATAACAGGTAGCGTGATATATTCGTTAGTCAGTTCCGAATGAAACACGATATCCGTAGACGGCTTACGTTCAGCGTAGTCCAGTATCTTGCCGACTAGTCCATGACTAAGCTTATCGGCGTACTGGGTCGCCCTGCTTATCGCCGTGTGTTCAAGTTCCGCTTTCTTCGCCTGTAGGCGTTGAGTCATTATTTTTCTTGCATTGTCATTAAAATTCATATCCTCACCGCCTACATGTTATTCATCGCAAGCATGATTTTCTCTGTAATGTGCTTGCCGCACTCATTCATAAACGCTTCATTGCCGATAACATTACCTTGTATTGTCATGTTTACGGTCACGCCGCCACCACTGTTCGCAAGCTGTTTCATGCTTTCATCGTGTGGAATGACTTGCGATCCGTTTGGTAAATTAATAATTTCACCGCGTTGGTTTTCATTGACATACGTTAAGCCGCCTTGCCAGTATTCCGTCCCCGTCGCATTGCCATCACCGACTAATTTACCAACCGTACCGTTGATAATCGCACTGCCTGTATCGCGTATGCCTTGGATTGCGTCGGCCGCCCATTGCAGTTTGTCTTGTACCCAATTCAGCACGCCTTCGGCAACGTTGCGGATTATATCGAAGTACCCAGTAAAGATTTGTACAAGACCAGAGAAAGCTAAGTCCCAGTTGCCAGTAAATACCCCCGTTAAGAAGTCCGTAATGCCGTTGAATATCTGCGTAACATCATTGAGGATAGGGCTAAGCGTTGTAATTATATTCTCATACAAATCAGAGATTAAAGCGGATACCCTATCGATAAAGCCTGTAACAGTGCTTACAATACCGTCCCATGTTTCTGATATAAATTCCGATACCGCCGTCCATACCTCTATCGCGACTTCTTTAATTTCTTCCCAATGAGTTACAAGCAGATAAATCCCAGCTACTACCGCCATAATTGCGATTAATATAGGGTTCGCCGACAGCACGGCTACGATAACGCGTACAACCTTGATTACGCTCATTAAGCCGCCAACAATACCCTTGATTAACGGCATAATTTGGCTAATCCCGTTAAACGCTACAAAGCCGCCAGCAACCGCCTTGAGTACCGGTACAAGGAAACCGAGGTTATCGGCACACCACCGAATGACTTTGCCGAGCGACGATATAACGAATTTCACTTCATTCATGGCACTTGATAAGCCTTCTTGTATACTGTCTTTGTTTTCGTTAATGACTTCGGCTATCCATGTGAACGCACCGCTGAACAGTCCGAATATGTCTTGTATGACGGGTGCGATAATCGGCATTATCGTACTTGCCATATCGATGAATGCCTTCTGCATAGGCAACAGTCCTTTGCCTATCGTCGCCATTAAAGCCGCCTGTTGGTTCTTCATTCGTTTTAGTTGCCCGTCAGGCGTATTCGCTAATATCTCATTTTGCTTGCTAAACGTGCCGTTTACAACTTCATTAATAGTCGCAAGGCGTTCCGCTTCCGTGCCATTTTTGATGATTAATTTCTGTGCTTCGGTGAGCGGTATTTTCATCTTGGTAAGCCCCGCAACATCACCGTTAAAGGCTCGCCCAATGGCTTGTGACGCGAGTTGAGCGTCCTCTGCTGTGGCGTTGATACCGAACTTTCCCGCGACAAGATTCGTCAGGGCTTCGGATAAGTCATTGACTTTATCAACGGGTACATTCCACTTGTTGAGTTCTGTGTATCCCGCTCGTATTGTTCCCGCCGAGATGACTCCGACCTTCCCCCACTGTGCTGCGTAATCGTTCAGTTGCTTTTGTGCCGCATCAATGGAAGCGGCTGACTTGTCGTACAGGCTATTGTTGTTGGCGATACTATTACGAAGCACCGTCTGTGACAACTCTGCCGCTTTAGCTACGTCCAACGCTTTTTTGCCGTATTCGACAATCGCACCGACACCCGCGAACGCTCCGAGTCCCGTCATCGCAAGCCCCATTTTGCCGATACTTCCCGCAATTCCGAGGAACTTGTTATTAATCCCAGTGCCGAAGTTATTCAGGCGGTTACGCATTGCCGTCAACTTCCGTTCCGTGTCTTTAGTCGTATTGCCGACTTGCCGCATGGGTGCGGTAAACCTGTCTTTCAGCGAAAGAAGGACGTTAATACTCTTTGCCATTCATGCTCCTTTCTATATCTTCAATATCGAGTTCAAAGCAAGCAATGTAAAACGCTTTTTCCGTCGCTGTTAAACTCAGTAATGAAGATATGGTATGCCCCTTACGGATATAATACCGGAACATCGATAATTCTCTGTCCCGCTTAATTACTTTTTTAGTTCTTCAACCGGATTGTTAAGCCCGTACATGGCAAGAATCGCTTCGCCTATCGTTGTGATATCTTCAACACTGTCATTCAAGACTTTATACACAACGTCCGTGGGTTCGGCACATTCATACTTTGCTTGTAGTTCTTTGTTCTTGAACAACGGTACGCAATTATAGATAAGCTGTACCATTGAATCCATAACCGCGGATAACGTCATGTCGTCTTGCTTTATGTCGTCCATGAGTCGGAGAACAATCGGAAGCGGCTGCTTAACAATTGTAATCTCCCCGCCTAACCCCTTTACATATACTTCTTTGCTCTGGAAGCCCTCAGTCATCTTGCGGCTTAATAAATCTTCTAATTTGATTTTCTTCAATTCAGATCACCTCATAAAAGAAGCGGACGGGGTTGCCCCCGCCCTACTTAATTACAGAATATAGTCAAGATAGTTGTAATCCGCGAATTTAAACGGGTAGCTTTCTTCCTGCACTTTCTTATTCTCAAAACTATGTGCCAATTCGTCAAGCGTTACGCCTGTAAGTTCAATGCGTTCTGCTCCGTTCACGTCAGGGTCTGTAATCTTAGATACAATCTTGATATCAGGAACAGACCCGTTCTTAATTTTGCCTGCTATCTTTTGAGCCACGCGGCTATCAATCTTATGAAGTACAATTGTCCCCGCTCCTTCGAAGCCTACAAGGCGTTGATGTACGCCCATTTCGCCGTTAATGTCTACCGCTTCATATTTAAGCGATATCTTGGCTTCGAAACTCTTTACGTTCGCATATAATTCCCCATCAATCCATACTTTGCCGAATTGACCGCGGAGTATTTGGTTATGAATTTCTTTGTTGTTCGCCATGATTTACCCCCTATTCCATTGTGATTTGGAAAGATAAGTCTTCCATTGCGTCGAGAATTTTAATTTTAGCTGCCAAGAACACAGTAGACTTAAAACTCATCTTCTTTACTTTGTCTTCGTCCCAGTCCTCTGCTTCCGTCTTGCCTACGCTTAACCATGCGTCACGCTGGTTCTCTACGTCAACAAAGGCATGATTGTCGTATTCAGGGTCGAGAACTTCACCGTTTACGACCTTAGTCAACGACTTGAAGTAAGAGTTTACCGCCGAGATAAACAAGTACTGATTATCGAGATGGTTCTTGTATTTGCCTACGTAGTATTCTTTGAATGTGGTGTATAAGTCTTCAAGCATTAAGTCCATCGACTCAACAATGATGATTTTCCGCATGTCTTCCGTATCCGTCGAAGTGAAGCTTGTAAGCGTATTCACGCCACGACCTACACGGACAACGTTATCTTCATCATCATTGATTAAGAGCAACCACCCTTCATCAGTCCACTTATTAGCGTCCTTTTCATTCGTAATAAACGAATTGTCTACATAGTCCAAATCTTCCAACTCGTAATATGTAATACTGCGATTCATGGGAAGGTTGGCGAGAATCGACACGATACGCGGCAAGTAGTCCGTCATTTTTACATTCGTCTTGCTGTCCGCGTCGGCTTCGTGAACGTACTGCCCTTTCATGTTCACAACGTGCTTATCATCAGCCACCGTCACATTAGCAACTAAGCATTTGACTTTTCTGCCCTTGCTGATGACGTTGCGGCTTTTCGTATACGAAACTAAGTCCGTTTGCCATTCTGCGACCGTTGTGCAAGCCCAGTTGTACTTGATTCTGTCGATGACTTGCTTAATATCCGCAAATGCCGTTGTTTTCGTCGGCACATGCAGCACTATGATTTTATTCACGTTCACGTAAAAGCACCGTTTTAAGAGCTTAATTGTGTCGGCGTTGTACTTCTTATCCGTTACATCGGCTTCAAACTTGAATATGTCATAGCCGATTTCGGTTTGTTTATCGTCTTTCAAAATAATCAATGCCGTTCCACGTTCAGAACGTTTTACGGCTGATACTGCTTTTTGCAAAAAGACAATATCGATATTCGGTAACCCAATTGCCATTGTGTACCCCTTTCATAATTAAAAAATACCCGTATATGACGGATCTTAGTTGTTTCCGTTGACTTCGAGTTCTTGCATGTATTCGCCTTCGGGTTCGGGTCTGCGTTGCCATATATCAACATTGAAGTTGACTATATACGTCATATCACCTTTATTAATCGTTTCGATTATGTCGTCAGGCGTAAGGCTGTAGCCGTCAGTAATCGGTACGGGCGCCGCCAGTAATTCGCGTATTTTCTCCCGTGCTTCAAGTAGTCGAAGATATCCGACTTCCCTCTTCTCATTGAAGTAGTATATGTACATGTTCAATGAGTCACCGCGGATTTCTTGCCCTATATCCTCGTTACGGAAGTCTACAATCTCAATGAAGAATGAAGGACGCTCGAAACCTTCTGATATGTCCCTGTCGTTCACGTCGCACCCCAATAAGTCGCGGCACTGTACCGTAAACGCCCTTATTATGTCCACTGCTGTTATCATTAGCCGAGTCCTTTCTCGTTTAACATCTTGTCGATAAACTCTTCCGCAAGTTCATAGTATTCGGGTGGGAAAGAATTGCGAGCCTTGCCCATTATGTTTTTCCCTCTTACGAACGCTTCGCCTGTATTGCCTACGATTAACTTCGGCTTGCCTTGTGCTTTATGCCCTAACATTACATGACCATGTTCGACAAGCCATGCATGCGGTGCGGTATTCTTCACCCTTACTTGCCACTCGTCTTTACCGTACTTATACGCTCTATCACGCTTTAGACCCTTGATAAGGTTCTTTGTTCCCGTTTTCGTTTCCTTTTTGTAAGCTGTTCTTGCTCTTGCTTTGAGTTTGTTCCCGGCTCGTTGCAAGAAGTTTTTAGTATCCTTTGGGAACTGGTTCGCCGCGAGGTCTAACAGGTCATGCGATAATTCGCTGAGTCCTTCGTACTGTACGTCGATACTCATATTACAACCTCTGTGAAGATTTCTAGCCGTTCATGATTTAAGTACGGGTCCATGATATAGAGTATGCTGTACCGCTTCCCGTCAATAATCAGCCACATATCAGGCATAATATCATCACGATAGCGGCATACTATCTTGTGTGTAGTCTTTGAAAGAGTCGTATCCGCGGCACGGCCGTTGAGTAGGCTCCCTGTTTGCGGTAATACACCGCACCACATGCGACCGATAATTGTATCTTCTATAGGGTATTGCCCTAATTCGTTCATCGTCGCACTCTTACGGTTCGCATGGATTTCCGCTTCATGTTGTAACAGACTGCTAAGCCTTCCCTTACGATACATGACTGCACCCCTCTATCAGGTTCATCGAGTACTTATCAAGAATAGCTTGGGTAGTCGGATTCACGACCGCGTTTTCTACCGCGGTATATGTGCGGTTGTCGTAAAACTCCGCACACAACGCCAGTACTGCAAGCGTCATATCCTCATACTCATCAAGAGCCTGTTCCGCAAGTCCTGTATACGAAGAACAATAGGCGATCGCCCCACGTAACGTCATATCAAGAATGTTCGAAGTCGACGGCGATACGTCAGCACGTATGAAACTTGCGACTGTATCCCTATTTAATTCGCTGACCTTCATACATGTCACCGCCTTTCATTGAAGCGGGGCATTGTCGCCCCGCCCAACCTGTTATCATTACGCCATTTTAAGGACTGCAATTCGCTGTTGGTCAACGATTTTGCCGTCTACTTCGACGTATCCGGCCACGCCAACCGCATACTGCGTTGCAAAACGTTCTTGCAAGATTGTAATTTCGGCACTATCGCCGCTGATTTTCGTTGCATAGCCCATAAGGTCAGCAAATACGACTGCCGCTTTCTTCGTTGCTACTTCAGGCATGTTGTCGGATTCGAATACGGGACGACCCAAGAGAGTGTAACCGAATGCACCCGTAATATCTTTATTCAGCAAGTATTGCCCCTGTCCGTCTTTCAGCTTCGCACACGCCGCGAACGTTTTCGGATTCATAATGAAGCAACCGTTGCCGCGGTACTGCTGCGGTACTTTGAGTTGCAAATCGATAAGGTCATCAGCCGTTACTGCTGTTGCACCGGCTGCGGTTACGACCTGTTTGCCGTTCAGCAAGCCTTCAATCTTGGTTGTGCCGTTAATCATTTCACCTTCCAAGAATTGAGCAATAGAGTCGGCGACTTTGGTTACAACGTAATTGACAATGTCAAATCCCGCATTATTGATTAAGGACTTAGAAACCTTAACGAGAACGCCCGCGATATTGCCTTTGAGCGTCACCGCCTTGAATTTGCCGCTCGTCGATTCGAGTTCTTGGAACTCTGCGACGTAATTACAAGTCGTTTTAGTTGCCGATTCGTCATCAACGACAAAGACCAAATCGCCTTTTACGTCGTAAAAATCGGAGTTCTGAATAATCGGAGCAATGTTCTTGACCGTCTTGATAATACGTGCCGCAATCGTCGACGGAACAACGACCCCGTTATCCCCTTTACCGAGGTTTACATCAGAACGCGTTTCAACGTCATTAAAGGACGTTGCACCGGTACGTAAGAAGTTGGCAAATGCCCGTTCTTCAGCCTGTTCTTTTTCCTTGCCCGTTACTTCGGCTTTCTTGTCTTCGGGCGTGTTCATCATCGAGCGTTCTTCCTTTGCGAGTTCCAACGTCTTGTCGATATTGGCAACTTCAGCCCGTAATTCTTCGAATTTCTTCGTTTCTTCTTCGTTTAACGCTCTGGTTTCGGTGTCAGCGACCTTTACCAACTCGTCCATTTGTGCAACTAAGTCGTTGCGTTTTTCAATTAATTTTTTGAAATTCATGTGTTTTTCTCCTTTGAATAATAAAAAACGGCTGCAATGGCAACCGCTACTTCTTGAGTTTTTCAATTACTTCATGGAACGCTTCGTTTTTCAGCTTTTCGCCATCTTGGCGTTCTTCGATATCGTACTGAACGACACCCAGTGCCGAGTCATTCGCACGGCATTCGGTCAATTCTTCTTCGTCGGCTCTGACTGCAATAGAAGTTGCGATATAAGCGGGATTGACGCTTAATATACTGACTTCACTCACGTCGATAGCCTTAAGCGTGCGGATTTCAGGCTCATTTTCTGCCTTCGTCCATTCGTCTTCTAGCTTGCGGAAGCCGAACGACCACCCTTTTAATTGTCGTTCTTCGGCTAGCTTAACAACTTCCGTATCAGTTACCGTCGCTTTAGCATATAAGCCGATGTTGTCTTCACGAAGTTCAAGCGACCCGTCTTTCTGGTCTCCAAGTTTGCGGCCGTGATTAAAGCGTAATTCTACATTGTCATTGCGTTGAAGTGCAGAATTGAACGCTCCCGTTGCGACTCTCTCTAAGAATTGCCCGCGAACGTCTCTAATCGGCTTGCTAAGGCGTTCCGTAACATTCACATACCCTTCAATATTTACCGCTCCGTTACGTACTTCAATCTTCATTGTTTTCACCCCCTTTCTGCGGCTTCAAATCGTTCAAGTCGCTTAATATACCCGTATTCGGCGTGTATACCTTCTTGTCTTTGGGGTAATAGAATACATTTGCTAGGTTCATGCTTACGAAGTCAATGCCCATTGGCGATAAATCTTCACGCTGTCTGATTTCGTCCGCACTTATCCAGTTGCTATCAAGAGCCGTCTTGTACGCATTGAAACGCGTCAGCATGTCCGCTTTCTGCAAATCGTTCATATCAAGGCTGAAATAATACGTGCCTTTTTCGTCTTCCAGTAACAAAGCCCTGTTAATCGACTCCGTGAAGCAGTTTACAATCGGCATGACGGTCGTCTTGATGAAGATATTGAATGCCTTTTCGTTGGTGAACGTATCAGCGGTAAAGCCGAACAACTTATAAACCAAATCCGCATTAGTCTGTTTCGACTCATTCAGCTGATTTTCCACCGCGGTGCTGTCCGCGGATTCGAACGTAATGCCCTTATTCAAGACGATAACGTCACTCTGTCCGAGTTTCGATGTCATATATCGCCATGCCCGTTTCAACGCTTCAAGAGCCTTGACAGTTAGCCGTCCTTCCGACTTCAAAAAGCCTTTTCGGACTCCCTTACTGATTACGCCATTCTCATACACCAACGCATTGTACATGCTTGATATCTGCATTGAATTATCATCAAGTAGTCCATGCCCTCGTACCCCGTCGGTTGAATTTCTGACCGCTCGTACAAGATTGAAGTCATCATATCTCTGCCCGTCGATTAAGTACGATACTTGCCGATTGATGAGTCTGCCGTTATCAATAACCGCTACTCTGTAATTCGGAACATACTGTAAAGACTCAGCCTTATTCCCGTTCTTGCCTATGTAGCAATAACAAGAGCCTTCCATGATTAAGTCATTCAGCATTGATTGCTTGGTTTCAAACGCTCCGAGTACGGCGTTTGTTTCTACGTTCAGAAGTTTTATGCGAGGGTCGTCGGATACTTCGGTGATCTGTTTTCCTTCTCGCTTATAAAGCTTAACAGGAATACCCGCGATTATGCCGCTAATAAGGAACAATGCACTAGCGACAGCGGGAACGGATAACGCTTGTTGCCGTGTTACTCTCGTGTTCTGGTCATATGACGGTAAACTCAAGTCGATATCTTCAGCCGTGTCGATAAATGCGTTATCTTCAGACCTTTGCTCCGTTCCAAAGAAGTTTTTTACAATATTCAAAGGATTTCACCCCCTTTCTCTAAATTTGTACTACCCAATCGAGCGTGTTATTCAGCATATAATTCTGGTGAAGTAAGTACATGGCATTTATGCCCGCCACAACCATATCCACTTTGCCGCGGGATTTCTTCTTGTTGACGTATCGGTTCAGGTTCGTATCGTATACGCAACGGGAGTTTTCAAAATTGATTTCAAGCAGCTTGTTGTGCTTGTCGTATTCAAGGTTGCCCTCTGCGATTAATTCGGCAAGCCACTTTGTAGCGGGGTGCAGTACGCTTGAATGCTGTTTAATTTCAACCAGTGTATATCCCGCTTCCTCTAACTTCTGTGCGGTTGACAGGGCATTGTACCGGTCGTACCCAATTCCCATAACCGTTACTCCGTATTTTGCTTCAATCTCCAGTATGTAGCGTTCAATCGCTCCGTAGTCTACAGTACGATTGCCGCACGGAATACAAAACCCCGTATTGATGAAGTCACGGTACGGAATCCGTTCGAGTTTTGACTTCTCGTCGGTTCTATCTTCGGGGATAAAGGCGACCGAATCCATAAAGGCTTTGCCTTCGTCCTCGTCATACGCAACCATGGCAACGGCACAGTTGTCTGTTGTCATGGCAAGGTCAACCCCTAAGAACACTTCACGTCCTTGCCAATCAATCCCGTCGACCGCTCCTTTTTGTAAGTCGGCAACATTCACATAGGACTCTGACCCCGCTCCACTGTAGATGATATTGCAGTGTTTCGTGATGAAGTTTTCACGTTTGCTTTCTATCTCTATAGCAACTTGCCGCTTCGCCTTTAAATCGTCCATGATTTCAGGGACTTCCAAGGCTAATGGGTTCGCCTGTTCGAGAACTTCGTCGTTCGTCGCCCAACCTTTTGTATCGTCAGGCTCATAGAGTAAGGCGAATACCTTATCATCATCAACTGCACCATTCAATACCCGCTTCGAATAATCGACTTCGTCTTCAAACGGATTATTGAGCGTCGGATACTTGGTTGAGATGATGAAGCCCAGCTTATTGAGGATAGTCAACTGACCGCTTCGCATGGCTTCAATCGCATATGTATTCGGTAATGCTCCCGTTTCATCTACCAAGAATACGCTAGGAAGTTTGCCGTCTAATCTACCAGTTGAATAATTGAGCGGTGTGTATCGGTTCTCTGTGATATTGCAGTGAATATAATCCCGAAGTATCTTGAACTTTTCTTTGCCGTTCATCTTGCCAAGCATTGCCGGGCTTGACCGCAGTATCTCTTCTATCGCCGTCTTGATTTCCCTTGACAGACTGCCGTCAGGTGCTACGGAATAGAATTTCGAGAACTTGGGTTCTATGAAGAAGAGCAAAATAAAAAGAACGGCAATAATGAAGGTTTTCCCGTTCTTTCGACATGTCTCCAGTATTGCGTTCTCGTATCTTCTCTTTTCTGTGTTCTCTCGTTCTACTGTACATAGGATTGCAATGATGAAAAACCATTGAAACCCCGCCAATGAATCATGTACTGTACTGTTAGCCTTTAATCCCTGCGGCATTATCATCAGTTTAAGCAATTCGCCAATCGTGCGGACCTTGTTCTCATCGATTTTATAGGTCTTATCTTTGTCATTCGCAATCTTCAAGAACTCTTTTACTTGTATTTTGACGTATTTCGGTGCGTTGACTCGTCCCTCCGCAACTTCCATTGCGTATACGTATGCCGGGTGCTTCTTATTCATTGCTTTCGCCCTTCAGTACATTCATTAGCGGATCTGTTTCTTCCTTCTTTTTATTGGCTATCAATGCCCCCATTTTTGCCCTACTCTGTGGCGATAAGCATAACGCGTCGCACAACTTCAAGTACGTCCGCGTAAGCCGCTCCATGTTCTGTGTGAACATTCCATCAAGAGCAAGCGACGGATTCTCCGCTACTGTCCTATTCGAGTTATTCAGCATATCAATAACAACGCTCGCTTGTGTAATCGTCACTGTATCAAGCGTACTCAATACGTTCGCTTTGCGTAACACTTCAGTAATAAAGTTGAATACTTCAAGCTGTGCTTCATTCAAGTATGACGGTGCGACGATTTCCGCATTATCGGTAAATGCGTTCTCCACCGCAAGCCGCGTCGCTTTTTCTTCCTTCGTTAAATGTTTCTTCGTTACTTTAGCACTCGTTGCCCTTGGCATTTTCTTCACCGTCCTTTTTGTGTGCGTGAGATGTCGGGGAAAATTGTGTAAAATGAGGTGAGCAGTACGGTCTCAGGCTTTTTCCTATTTTTTCTTTCCTATCTCTGGGGGGGATACCGCCAGTGCCTTTAGGGTAGCGGGACTATACTCCCCGTGGTCTGCTTTATAGTGATGTGCCTTACATAGAGTTATAAGATTGCTTGTTGTTGTCCTCTTACTCCATGCTTTATGTAATGGTTCTATGTGGTGAACGTCGAGCGTCTGCCCTACACTTATATATCCGTCCTCTTCTAAGCATAGCCTACATAAATGTTTGTCTCTCTCAAGGACTTCGGCTCTTGCTCGTTGCCACTCCTTACTACTCCTGAACTTTCGTTCCTTCCTTCGGCTGTCCGATTCATTCCCTCGTTCTCTTCTGTAGTCTCGCTTGGGTTTGTTCGGACAATCCCCCCGGTGTATCCTCCCACAGTAGGGGCAGGCCCTTAGCACGGGGTTACTCCTAAACCTAACCACATTACCCAGTTACTAATCGGAATTGTTTCGATGTTCTCCAGCGTTAGGTTTAAGCCTTCTTGTACTCGCCTGAAGTGTCTGTGTGCTGTGTGCTTTAGGTAATAGAACATGTATTGGGGATTAAAACCATCAATGAATTGTATTGCCGCGTAATGTGTCATGACTTCACCACTCGATGTCAGCATACCGATTTGCCCCCGAGTCGCTGACATCTGTATTATTATCGTTCCCGGAGGATATACTTTTTTTGCTTTGGCTCTTTCTATTTCTGCTATGTCGCTTAACATTGCCGTATGTTCTTTTATGTATGGCTTTACGTTCTTCTCGTAATCGGTGTTCTCTTGAATCCCTTTATGTGTCATTTCGCCGCCGGGAACATATCGAACACTTTCCGGATCATCTTCTATATGGTCGATACCCTCGCCGACCCACTTCCGCACATTAAATTCTTTCGTTACAAGGTCGTTTCTTGGCATTACGTTGATTGACGAGAAGGTCATGCAGTCATCTTGTGCGTTCTGCACGAAGTATATATTTTTGACTTCTCGCTCTAAACAGTCGCCATGAACAACAATGCAATTCATTCCCCTTAGTGCGAGATTATGAAGAAGGTACGGGATTGCGTTGTCTGCCATTTCTTCGCAGTAGTAGAAGAAGTCATGCGGACGATACTTGAATATTGTCGTCTGCAAGCAGTCATCCCACCACCGTCTAATTATAAGCGACCCTGTTCCCGCCGTTGGGTCTATCGCTGAATAATCACATCGCCTCATGTTTTCGGCGTTGTTTCTTGTGATTAATGCCGTTAATATCGCGATTGATTCAGGCGTATAGTCTTGCTTATTTGCCTTCCGCTCAGCGGCATATTCTTCAAAGTATCCCTTAAAACTGTCTTCTCCGACGTTCTTACCCCAGTCCGTTTGAACAATAGAGCGATAAAAACTTTCCCGCTTCTCTCTGTCAAATAAGATTGAACGCAACCACATTTCAAACTCGCTATGTTGCTTTACTCCCGCGAACGAATATAAATCTTCTTTTATGCTCATGCTTTCCTGTTGCCGCCGTATCTGGAAGTATTCATAACATGAGTGGCTGCGACGTAGTCTTTACACCGTCCCGTACCGCCTATCTTAATTCTATTAGCAGAGCACGTCCCGTTATGATTGTTAAGGCAGTCAGTATTGTAGCAACGGACTTGTGTCTTTTTCTCTATCATGAATACTCCTTACACGGCAAAGGGCGACCCCGTTAAGAGTCGCCCCGTCTGTAAATTAAACTACTACTACAATAAATATTGGCATTGTGCTTTCGCACTTCTTACATATACAGTATACCGCATACCGCCTGTATCATTCAGTATCACCGTGTACCATTTTGTATCCTCTTCTATATAACTCGTTGAAGTGCAATAAGGCTCGCTTGTGTATCCTGAAGGTCTGCCCGTGCGACATGTTTAGTCCGTCTTCTACCGTGTTCCACCCTTTGCAGTACACATATCGTAATTGTAATACTCGTCGCTCATACACATCGAACAGCGAATTGATTAACTGCTCAGCCCGTTCCCGCTCGTCTATAAGCCTATCCCATTCCGTAGAAGTCTTACTTATTAATTCGTCGAGTCTGATAATCTTATCGCTTATGTCCGATGAACTCGTTCCGCTTATTCGGTCTTTACTGTAGTCAATCGCTTGTAGTGTGCATATGTCTTTACGCAGTTGTTCAATACGATCTTCTTTTATTCTCAGCCGTACATTTAAACTTCTCACATACTCAAGATATTCCCGTCCGTTCATTCTTCCTCCTGTTCTTCTTCGTGTCTAGGTCTTCTTCCCGTCACCGCCGTAATATACGCGTCCTCGCCTTCTTGACTTCGGCACTCTCTACATATTGCTTCATTGTTGCACTTCTTGACCCGCTGTCCGAACTCGTCGTATATCCAGTGCCATGCAGATTCACGGAACAGCGGACGGCCGCAGAACGCACACCGCGAAGCTGATTCACGCGGTTTATTGTTCTTCTCCGCGGTCTTGCCTAAAATGACTATTCGCGGAGCTTGGTAATGCCGTCTCTTATTTCTTCTTGACATTGCGTATCCCCTCATTATCAAGAATCTTTTTAACTTCTTTGAGTTCGTTTATTGCGAGCTTGAAATCATGCATCAGCGTTTCTACATCATAATCCCCGACATCGCAAAAACACGCTCGGTCTGTACCCTCTTCTATATAATAGATTGCTTCCTCTATCCGTTCTTTTATTTTCGTAACCTCTGCTTTAGATAGTCTCATCCTTTCCGCTCCCTTCTCGCCTTCCGTCTTAACTTCTGTAGTTCGTCGTAATCAATCCACCCTGTTTCGCTGTACTTATTAGATTTTGCGACCCATACGAGCTTCCAATCCGAGTACTTATACGCGAACAACTTCCGCTTCAATTTTGCGTCTTCCATGGCGTAACCTTTAACATCTACAACCACGCTTGTTTGTTCTTCGTCGTTCCAGTACGCGAAGTCGGCTATGTATTTAATCGCTTTATATTTCTTTCCATCTTGTTCAAACGCTTCTTGTAATATGAACGTAGGATGACAGCGAAGCCGATATATTTTTTTGTCTTTTTCAAGTCTCTTAAGATACTCGTAATACTCCGCTTCCGTTCTACTATCAAACGTTATCCCGTCTATTACTGTCTTTTTGCTTCGTATCATCTTCGGTTACTCATCTCCGCATATATCATAATTAAGAGCATTCCAGTTACTAAGAACATTACTGACTTGCATATATAGCCGATTAACTCAAGTCCGTTCATATTTGTATCCTTCCTCAACGATGTTCCTAATTTCATCTACATCAATAACAACTTCGCACCGGCAAGAAGATGATTGCCGCTTCATCTCTTCTTTGATTAACCGAAATGCCGCTTCGGCCTTTTTATCATTACTAAATGAAATATCAAGGCTGCCTTCATCGAGAATTATCTGAACAAGATTCCCTATCGTGTACATTTCGCATGTTCGCGTTAATTCTATGTTCCCCTGAGCGATTATAATCATGATTGTTTCCTCGCTTCCTCTTCTGCAATCATCCGTAAATACTCCGCAGCCTTCGCAATGTCCGTTGCGGGCGTACCCTTGTGTGTATATTATACAAATACTTAATGACGTTTCCTTCACAATATCGTTTGTATCCGTCAGCCCCTAATAACTGCCGTATAACGTCTTTGCATTCAATCCCTCGCCAGTTGTAGTGATTAGGCTTGTGAACTTCGTCGGCTTCCTCTATCTGTCCGTTAATCGGATTGCGTAAACTCGTCTCGGTTAATCCGAACTCTTTCATCATCTCTTCAACCAGTTCCAAAATTTCGTCGCGTTCTTTTTTATTATCCATTTCGTTTGCTCCTTTTTTCGCCTTATTTTGACTTCTAACGAGTTTTAGGGTTTTGTACGATAATTTTATCGTCCGTTGTTCTAAAACTCGCCAGAGGTGTCAAATTTTCAATTTATTCGATACTAGAAGGGAATTTCTTCATCGACTTCTGTCCCCAATCCGTTAAATCCTGAATCTTTCCCGTCCTTCTTCTTGAACGGGAATATCGCCGTTCCCGCTCCTGTCGCGACTATGTTCGAAGAGTATCGGGTTTCGCCGTTCTTCTCGTATTTCGTTGTTGAGAACCGTCCAACTATCCAAACCCGTGTACCCTTAGTCCATTCGTTCATACCCTCGGCTAACGCGTCGAAAGCTACGAACGGTACGAAGTCTGCAACGTCTTTCCACTCGCTACCGTCTTTTACGCGTCTGTTGCACGCGACGCTTCCCCTTGCTACTGCCATGCCTGACTTTGTAAAGTTGATTTCAATGTCTCTCGCAAGATTCCCTTCAAGTTGTACTGTGTTCATTTTCGGATCTCCTTTTCTTCTAATGCTCTTAAAATATCGCTACAATGCGGACTGCAGCATATTCTTCTGCTTAATATGTCATTTTTTCTTGCCCAGTAGCTGAAGCGAACGGAACCGCCACAAACAGGGCATACCCAACAATCCCGCTTCTCTTGTAATTTCTTGGTGTATTTCTTGCGACACGCGGGGCATAAATCGCTGTCCCCGTCGTGCCACTCGCCGCAGTCAATGCACCTCATTAGAACGGCTCTTTCTTAATCGGTTCGGCTTCAATCGCGTCCGCTTCGTCTTCTGTCAGCGACTTAACCAACTCATAAGCCTTTGCCGTCGCAATCTTCGTACTTCGTTCCGCTTGCTACGTGTGAACCTGTACGTCAACACACTTCCACCCATAACAATGTTCCTTTAACTCTTCAAGCTGTTCGTTTATGTTGTGCAGTACTTCGGCTATTGCTTCTAAGTCCCTGATGATTATTAACGCTTTTTTCTTGTCGCTCATTTTCTTTTCCTTCCTAATTCAACCGCTTAACAAGGTTCCCTGTTAACTGCTTCAGCTTCTCGTTGTTCGGACTTATCCCCAAGACTGCATTATCTCGGTTATCCTTTTGCCGTTGTGCTGCTAGTTGATACGCTCGTCTGAACTGTGCCCGTAGTGTATTCATTCCCTCGTTCGTAGTCATGCAAATATCCTGCCAACCGATATTATTGACGGTTACCGTTATGGCCTCATGACTAAACTTCGGCTTGCCGTAGTAGCCTACCGACCGTACCGCCTTAATGACCTCGCCCCATGCTTCCGCTTCGTCGGGTGCAGCCGTACCGCTTATCGTTCCCTTAATGCCGTACGCTGTTTCTCTTATCTCTGCGATTGAAGGCAAAAACTTGTTTGTCATTATCAGCTTCTTTACTGCCACTTCTAAGATTTGCGGCGGTATGTCTGATAACATCATGACGTAGAACTGTAGCCTGTCTTTTTCTAATGCACCTTTAAAAGCTAATTGAAGCGGTGCTATTGCTTTCGTCGTGCTTACTTTGTCCATTCTGTCGCTCCTCTTCTTCGTATTCTGCAATTAATTCATTCACAACGTTTATTGCTTCTTGCCGTTCTTGCTCTGCTCGGCTTATAGGCGATCGCCTATTGTTCCGCTCCGGCTGATTAAGGTATCCTTCGAATTTTGTACCGAACAGCGTTTCCGGTCTTAAATACTGTGCCATATCCGTACCTTGCCACTCTTTAGCCTTCTTCGTGATAACCGTTTGAAAATCATCAACCGTAAAGCCGTCAAGCAATCTTGCTCTTATAAGGCTTTGCGTTTTCTTGCTTGTTGCCTTGTAGTTACTGCCTGTTGTCTCATTCAACATTCCAACAATTTGAATGTACGTATCGTGGTACGTATCGTGGTACGTATCGTGGTACGATACTTCATTGTCATTGTCATTGTCATTGTCATTGTCATTGTCATTGTCATTGCGGACGTTTTCGGATAAGAACACACGAACAGTTTCGTTTATGCTCGCTTTGTTCTCGTTCTTCTCCTTAATCCATTGCAACAACTCGTAATGCTTGACGTTCTTCGACTCCTTAACAAGACAATCAAGAACAGGTTTGCCGCCCTTCATAATTGCGTATTGAAGGTAGTTGCGTATGGCAATTTCGTTATCTTTTCGCTTGATAACGTTGTATTTGCCTTCGAACCGCTGTAATAGGTGTTCCACGGTATCGACGGAATAACCAAGTTCAAACGCCATTACTTTCGGCGAAATACTGTAAATCCCTAGTTGCGTCGTATGCGGATTAGTTAAGAGATAGAGCATGAAGTACCTGTCTTCAGGAGTGAACTCAAGCACCTTATCATCTGTCCAGAAGGACGTGTCTACTACTCGTTTAATCCCCATTTATACTTCCCTCGTTGTCTATTAACTCAATCACCGTAATTACATTGTCGTAGAACGCGGAAAACCCAAGTTCAAAATCATCATCAGGTTCGGGGTTTATTGCGTCTATGTTTCGCATATCAGGTATTTTCTTAATCATTCGGCACAAGAATCTGTACTTTTCTTCTCCTGTCATTTTCATTCTCCTTTCCCTGCTACATACAGCTGGAACATCGTTCTGTACTCCTTCGCTTTTGCTCCGTGTGCTTTTGTGTTATGACAATCACGACAAAGGCAAACAAGATTATCAAGAGTACTCTTGCCGCCTTGGCTGCGGAATACGATATGATGAACGTCACACCCGTATTTGCCGCAAATAACGCAGCAATTTCCGTCTCTCTCAATTGCTTGCCGCTTCGTTCTTCGGAACAATTCGCGGTCTTGCTTAGTATTCTTATTCATGTCGTCAACGCCCTTTCCACGCTCCAACCTCGGCGAAGTCTGTAGAGTAAGGTGTTTGCCTTAATCCCAACGGAATCAGCCCATTATTGAAGGGTTGCCCGTTTGCCCTGGAACGTAATGTAGTGATTCGTCCTCTTGTTATTTGCTTGAGCCTTCCATGTCACCCATCGGCAATTACTCGGACAATAGTCCCCGTCCGTGTCGATACGGTCGATTGTGAGCGTTTCGCCGTATCCGTTCGACATCGCCCAGACGTAGAAGGCTATAAAGTCGTTCCATTCGTCACACACCCGTATGCCCCTTGCTCCGTATAACTTGTAATCAGGGTTGTTACGGCAGTTGCAACGTGCTTTTAAACCGCTCCAAATGTTATACAGTCGCGTATGTCGGTGTCCGTGTTCCTTATACGTTCCGTACTGATTTGTTATCATCGGTATGCCCCCAGTCGTTAAGTAGTGCCGTCATGTATTCAGGCGGTTCAAGGTGTATGCCTAACTGGCTGCACTCATCGCAAAGGCAGTCAATGAGCCTTGTCATCTCGGCGGTGTCATAAACGCTTGACCCGTGGTAAGCCGCGAGAACTCTGTACCCCTTTGCCTTTCGTGCTTCGCCCATGTCTTCCGTTAGCCAACCAATACCATGAGCCGCCCATATGTTCTTAAATCTCTCAACCGCTTCAGCTCGTACAGGTATCGGCGTGAAGTGTCCGCAGTCTTTTATTGCCTTTCGGTACACGTCTTCACGGCTTGAGTATTGACCGTCTCGGCTTAAATGCTCCGCGATTCTTTGGCACAAGACCCAACAAAAGGCGTTTGCGTTTAGGCTTCTTTTTTTGCATACTTTCTTAATCTCAACCGTATATTCTTGCGATTCGTCTATTTGTGACAATGCATTGTCCTTCGGAGAAGGAATGAATAACCCAACTCCGAAAGACTTAATTACCTGTATTCCTTTGGTCGTAAACTTCATTATTTGCCGCCTTCAAGCCACTTTTTAAAGCCCTTGTATACGCTTTGTAGTTCGGTAATGGTTAAGGCGTTTAAATCGTCTTTTTTTGTCGTTTGTTTCAAGAAGTCGGCGAAGGCTTCAGCTGCGTTATTCTTCTTCACCAGTTCAACGATTGCCGTAATGCCCTTCTGTCGACGGGTATCTGTCGAGTCCTTCGGCTGCGGGCGATCCGTTTTCGTTCCGTTCAGGCGATACCGCTCCTTGCCCTTGTCATCGTAAATCACGAGTCGGGTAAACTTTCGTTTCTCTCTGTCGTATTGAATATCCGTTACATAGAAGCGGTCGTACTTGTCGACCTTTCCAGATATCCATATAAAAGGAGAGTCGTAGAGTTCTCGTCCTATTCCCCAAGCGAACCCGGCACGCTTAAACGCGTCGGACGCTTTGCCTTTCTCTACTTCGACGTTCGATTCTATCCCTACGTCTTGCTTGCTTACCCATTGAGATTTCTCAGAATCCCATACAGATATAGTGCAGAACAGGTTGTTATTGATAACTTCATGGTGTCGTTGCCAATTCATCGCTCCGTACACCTCGTCAAGGATACGCATGTCAACCCTTGCTGTCTTGTAGAGTAGAAGAATCGCCCCTTCATCCGTTATCTTCTTTATGCGGCATTCAACATCATTAGCCGTAAGTAACGGTATTTCCTTCGTTTCCATTCTGTTCACCGCCTTATTTAATACTCATGTTCTGCCGTTCAACGAGTTCCGCACCGCTCACGGCTTCCCCGTTCTTCAGGGCTTTGCTTATCCCTGCCTTATCAACCTTCGGCGGTTGAGGAACAAGGAACGTCGGCGGTAATGCCTTCTCGTCGGTCACATTGACGGCGGTTGACTTTCGCCACGAGATAGCGAAGTCCGTCCCCGTCACCTTCTCGCCGTTCAAGACGTCGGCAAGGTACTTGCTTAACTGTTCAGCCTTCCGTTTTGCCGCGTCCTTGCGTGCCTTAAACGCCTTTTCTTCCGCGTCCAGTGCGGTTACGTCGCTTTTTAAATTCTTAATCCACAACGCAATATTGCGGATTTTTTCGGAGCGTTCAAGTTCCAAAGCTTCCAGTGCGGTTACGTCGATAACCTCACCTGTTTCCGTGTTTATTGTTGTTCCGTCCTCTACCGTAATGCAGTTCAAAAGTTCCTGATTGATGTTGTATAAAGTAGCCATTATTTTTCCTCTCCTTCAATTAAAAATCCGATAACGTCGGCTTCTACTTTGATATTGATAAGGTCGTTGCCAAGGTCGCAAATAATCCATTTCCATGTTTCTGTCAAATCTCTTGTACTAAGTCTATTTCTGCTAAGTTTAGTTGTGATTCTCTTTATATTTTCCAATCGCTTTAATATTTCTTTTTCGTTGTCCGTCATGTTATAATCTCCTTGGGTTATTTACTCTGAGTCGTGATGGTTGCCGCCGTCACGGCTCTTTTTTTATTTACAGTGCTGCGGCGAAAATAATCATGCCGCCAATATACAGCCATAACGCCGCTGTTTCCTTCCATTCGCTTACCTCGCTTTCTTCTATGAAACGGATCTCCTTTCCTTCCGTCAGACCGTGTCGGGAATTTACCCATGCGGGCGGTGCGGCAAGTACTGCTTGCTTTTTCATCGTTTACACTCCTCTCTTATAGGCTCATCGCCTTTAAAATCATCCGCTTGCGGGATTTGCCGAAATTGTGGAACCACGCCAATACATCGGCGTTTGTCGGCGAGCCATACCCATAAACGCCCCCGTTCTGGACTTCTTCAGGCTCTCCGTCGGTCGCGTCCCATTCGTACCGTCTTCCGACAGGGTTGTACGCCTTGACTCGGTGCCAAGGGTCTTTGAAATCCTTTACCGCGTTCAAAATTCTGTGATTTAATTTGTTTTTCATGACTAAACTCCTCTCTAAATCTCACTGTTGGTTGCATTCATTGTTTTTGTTGCCTTCCACGACAAGCACTTCATCGTTATTCCCGTAAAGGATATTTATTGCGACTTCAATGAGTCGCTCCGGGCAAAAATTAATAAACTCGATTCCCTTATTCATTCATTCCCCTTTCTTCTTTGGTCACTCTAAGTGAACTAGGCGTTAAAAAAAATATACCCGACTGAGGTCTTGTAATATTGTGCAAGTGCTAGCTTCACTTCATCTCTAGGCACCCTGTCCCCAGCTTCATACATAGCGATAGCCGACACCGATATGCCTACTGCATCAGCGACCTCTTGTTGGGTCTTTTGCTTTTTTTGCCGTAGTTCTGTAAGCTTTTTTGCTACGAGTTTTTTATCAAACATACTTTTTCTTCACCTCCTGTTCACTTAAAGTGTACATCAAATACATAAAACTGTCAACACTTTGTGTGAACATTTTTATTGTTATTCTTCACGCAAAGTGATAAAATGTTTTTAAAAGGAGCGTGTCATTATGGATTTTACTAAACGACTAAAAGAATTGAGGGCTTCTCGCGGATTAACTCAAGATGACCTTGCCCGCGAATTGAATCTCGCGAAAAGTTCAATCAGTATGTATGAGAACGGGAAAAGAAAGCCTAGCTTTGAAGTTCTTGAAGCAATCGCTGATTACTTCAACGTAAACATGGATACATTATATAGTTCGGCCCCTGTGTTCGTTCCCTCATTGAAGCGTGTGCCTATGCTAGGATATGCGGCAGCAGGGCAGCCGCTCGAAAACCTAGACGGGCAAGATACTTTTTACGTTGAAACAGATTCACGATATGCGGTTGACTTCTGCATTACTGTCCGCGGTGATTCTATGATAAATGCGGGTATTAATGACGGCGATATCGTCTTTGTTAAGTCTCAACCGGAAGTGCCAAATGGAAAAATTGCATGTGTCGAAATCGACAATGAACGGGTATGTATTAAGCGATTCTATAAGACAGATACAGGGGTTATGCTAGTGTCTGAAAATCCGAAGTATGCACCGCTTCAATTCAGCGAATCGAATTGTACAGATTTTAAGGTCTTAGGATTGGCGGTGTTAAAGCAAAGCGAAATAAACTAAAAAAAGACCCCGCACAAGCGTGGTTTACTTATACACGGAGAATGATATGAAGAATAAAGTCGCGTTATACATACGCGTAAGCACTGAGGAACAGGCACGGCAAGGATTATCCCTCGACGCACAGCTTGCCGACCTCAGAGCCTACGCCGATAAGCATAAATACAATATAGTCGGCGTGTATACTGATGACGGAGCGTCAGCGAGAAAGAAGCCGTTTTCCCGCCGAGCCTTCAAAGCCTTAATCGAAGACATTAAGCAGAATAAAATCGACCGTGTCCTCTTTATTAAGCTTGACCGTTGGTTCAGGTCAGTCAAAGATTATTACAAGGCTCAAGAGATTCTGGATACGCATAGAGTCGATTGGGAGACCACTCAAGAAGACTACAATACAACAACGACAAACGGGCGTCTTATGCTGAATATCAAGCTTTCTATCGCACAGAATGAATCAGACATGACAAGCGACCGTATTCATTTCGTCTTTGCTCAAAAGCGGGCAAGACACGAGATATGCAGTGGCAAGATACCGTTCGGCTATAGCGTACAGGATAAGAAACTCGTACCGAACGAGAATGCGAAATACGTACAACCGCTTTTTGAACACTTCGTCAAGACTCAAAACCTCACCGAAGCGGCTCGCTGGATGTGCGGTCACGGATTCTATTACACATACGCAAGCATTAGCCATGTGTTAAAGAACGAAAGATATATAGGGCGATCCCACGGCGACGATAACTTCTGCCAGCCGCTAGTTACGGAAGATATTTTTTATAAAGCCCAAAAAATAATAAAATCCAAAAAGCTAATCAAGCGGACCCCGACCGGTCGGATATTCCTGTTCACGGGGCTTATTCGCTGTCCAATGTGCGGTCATCCGTATACCGGTATCGGCTGTGTCGGTAAGAACAACGGTAAAA